>TARA_R110000765_G_scaffold128399_1_pt1 | contig 129042 bp, 113 predicted proteins | sample TARA_R110000765 | Tara Oceans TARA_R110000765 (sample SAMEA4398168) | marine metagenome | biome: Polar Biome; feature: [MES] marine water layer (ENVO:01000295) within the mesopelagic zone...; material: water (ENVO:00002006), including particulate matter (ENVO:01000060) such... | reverse complement strand
AAATATTTTCTACTTATCAGCCGCTTACCCAAACATCATGCGCTCGGGGGTACGTATCCCTCGGCTTGAGCATAATCCTCACCCGCCAAAAACTTATCCATTTCAGCCTGGATAAAGCGTCGATCCTCGGGGTCCATCATGTTCAGGCGACGCTCATTAATCAGCATCGTCTGGTGCGCCTGCCAATCATCCCAGGCCCGCTTGGACACATCCTGAAAAATCGCCTCGCCCTTGGGGCCGGGATAGGGTGGCCGATCGAGGCCGGGCAGCTCTTCTTTATATTTGCGGCACATCACCATGCGTGTCATCGCGGACTCCTTCAAGCAGGGGTTGGAACGTAAGCCTCAATCAACTTCAGCAGCTTTTTAACCGGCGCCGCCAGACCAATGCGGCCAGGTTGGCGCAGGTTATACCAGACCTGGCCTTCTTCGGCCACGCCGGTACCCGCAGCGACTCGCAGCAAGAGCGGCTGAATATCCAGATGAAAGTGACTGAAAGTGTGCCGCAGAGCCGGCAATGGCTCGCGGCTTTCAATGCGTAGCGCCTGGCCCAACAGCCAACTTTCAAGCTCGGCTTCGCTTTCCAGCTGCGGCGGGCACCAAAGCCCACCCCAAAGCCCGCTGGGTGGCCTGCGCTGCAGCCAGACCTCGCCCTCCTCGTTCATCAGCAAGGGCATCACGCATTGGCGCACCGGCACTACCTTGCGCGGCTTGGAAGTTGGGAATCTGGTCGGCTCACCCAGCAGGCGACCCTCGCACCCATCCTTGACCGGGCACAGCAGACAGGACGGCTTACTGCGCGTACAAAGCGTAGCCCCCAAATCCATCATCGCCTGAGTGTAGTGCTGCACCCTGTTTTGGGGCGTGTAACGCTCAGCCATGCGCCACAAGCGGTCATGCACTTTCTTCTCGCCTGGCCACCCCTCAACCGCGCCAAAGCGTGCCAATACCCGCTTTACATTGCCATCCAGAATAGGCGCCCAGATCCCCATACTCAGCGAGGCAACCGCACCGGCAGTCGAGCGACCGATGCCCGGCAACGCCATCAAGCCCTCAATACTGCGCGGAAATTCGCCCGCGTGTTCGGCCACCACGTGTTTGGCAGCCTTATGCAGGTTACGCGCCCGACTGTAATAGCCCAGCCCCGTCCAAAGGTGTAAAACCTCGTCGTCACTGGCTGCGGCCAAGGCTTGCACGTCCGGCAAAGCCTCCATAAAACGCTCGAAGTAGGGTATTACCGTGGCAACTTGCGTCTGCTGCAACATGATTTCGGATACCCATACGCGGTAGGGCGTCATACCCTGCTGCCAAGGCAAATCCTTACGCCCGTGCAGGTCATACCAGCCCAGCACACGCTGGGCAAATTCATCCGGATTCAATTGGAAAACAACCCCTTAAGCGCATCACGCAACTCAGGTGCCTTGTCGCCCAGTTTCTCGTCGATACGTTCTTCCAATTTGCGCTTGGCTTCGTTGCCGAGCAGCTGCCCAGCCACCTTGGTGACGCCTTCGGTATCCACACCACAGCTACTCGCCGCATTATGCAAGTAACCCTGACAACGCACCGGCCACTCGACGCCCACGTAACGCTCGTTGACCTGGCATGCCTCATCCGGCATATCGCTCTTGTCGCCTTCCAGCAGCAAGCCGATACGGTAATCCAGCCGCTGCTCCGGCAAGTTGACTTCACCGTTACCCTTGGCTGCGATGCCCGGCAAATCAGCCACCAGGTCACGATTGCTGATCTGGCCATTACTGATGGTGAAACTGCCATTGAGCTGCTCGAATGGCGTGTCTTCGCTACCGTGCTCTCCGCTTAGCGATTTGCGATTGGCCAGCGCGATAGCGCGACACAACTGCTGCTCCAGGTTAACGCCCAACAGCGCACCGTCTTCGACCTGGAATTTGGCGTTACCGCCGAGGGTATTCATCCAACGGCGCATGCTGTTACCACGCATACTCAGATCCATAGTCAGATCCAGGTCGCCCCGCACCTGAGCCGACACGTCGTAAGCTTGCTGCGCGACTAGCGAATCGATGCCTTTGATTTGGCTGCTCAGAGTCACTTTGACTGGTGTCTGCCGGGTATCGATCTCGCCCTTGCTGGTAAAGGTGCCAGAGAACACGCCGCCGTCCAGCTGCTTGAGCTGAATGCGTCCGTCGCGCGCACTGACCACCGCCTTGAAAGCTTTGATGTCCTGACCCGTCAGCGTTACCTGTTGCAACTCCAGACTGCCATCCACATCAAGCGTGGCTAAGCGTTCCAGCGGCAGCACGGACTCATCGCTCCACTCTTGCGGTGCTGCTGTTGATTTGCTGCCACCCGTCTGCTGCGGTGCGGTGCCATCTTTCTCGTCGACCGGGGGCAAGTAGTTGTCCAAATTAAGACTGTCGCCAGCCAGCTTGAAGCGCAACGCTTGGCGCTCAAAGTCCGCCAACCCCAACTGCCCTTTCAAGGTTGCACCATCAACTACCAGATTGAGATCGTTCAGCATCAGGCTGGAAGCAGAGCCAGCCAAGGTGCTTGAAAACGACACCTGCGACAACCCACCAGGATCGGCCATTTCCGGCAGCGCCTGACCCAGATCACGCAACAAATCGCGCGCATCAAAGTCAGCTACATTCAACTGTCCGGTAAATTTGGGCTCTGCATCCAGCGCCGTAGCCTTCAAGGCACCCGTGGCTTTCATATCGCCCAAGGACATACGCAGCTGGTTCAGCTCCGCGACTTGCGCGGTCAGGTCCAACAGACCGTCGCCCTGCAGCTGCAGATTGACTGCGCGCCCTGAGAACGGCTCGCCGCTGGCATCGACCTTCATGTCCAGCCCATCAAATTGATAGCGCTTGAGGCCCAGATCAAACTGGGCAACGGTTTTGAGATCCAGCCGCACCCGCAGGGCGGGCTTGTCGGTGGTCAGCATACCGAGAAAGCTCACATCAAAGGGCTCCCCTTCAATCAGGGCACCGGTGGTCAGGTTGGCTTGATCCAGCGTAAGCACCTGGCCGCTCTGACGATCTTCATAACGCACACTGGCGTTAGTGATCTGCACGCTTTCAACGGCAAAATCCATTTGCTTGTCTTTGGTGGAGGGCGCTGGTTTGGCTTCATCGTCGGAGTCTTTGTCGGCAGCCGTTTTCTGCGGGCCGATATTGGCCCAGTTACCAGCGCCATCGTCGCCCTTGACCAACTGTAGATGCACGTCATCCAGAATCACATCACTCATACGCAGCTGGCGGCGCAGTAACGGCAGCACTTTAACGCCCAAACCCAGCGAGCCAACTTGTGCGAGCGGCAGATCAGGTTCTTCAGTTGGCGCAACGCCAACATCTTTTAATTCAATCCCCAGCCAGGGAAATAGCGACCAGCCGATGTCACCGTCCAGGGTCAGCTCAATATTGGCTTGCTCACGAGCCGCCTGCTGAATGTCTTCTTTATAGTCATTCGGATCGAACATCCGAGTGAGAAAAAACAGCACGCCGATAGCCAGCACCACAATGCCGCACACTACCAACCCTAGTACCTTGGCAAAGGCTTTCATCACTTCTCCTTTTGGTTCCGACGAAATCGCTCTCGCGGAATAACGCAATATTAACGTCCGCTTTGGTTTCAGCCCGCATCCAGCATCTGCTGCACTTGTTCAGCTATCGCCAAGCTGGCAGTGAGCCCCGGCGACTCTATGCCGAACAGGCTAATCAAGCCGGCCACACCATGTATTGTCTGATCTTGGAGGACGAAATCCATGGCCGGTTCCCCCGCCCTGCTCAGCTTAGCCCGAACACCAGCATAGGCCGCTTGTAGCCGTTCCGGGTCACAATCTGGCCAATAGCGCTGCACCGCATTGGCGAATGACTGTTTCAGAGTGGCATCCACACGGTAATCAAGCTTATCGATGTAGCGCACATCGGGCCCGAAGCGCAGTTGACCAGCCATATCCAGCGTCGCATGCACGCCCAAACCAGCAGTATCGGCCTCAGGCATAGGGTAAACCAGATGTCGGAAGGGCGACGACCCGGCATAGGAAAAATAACGACCCTTACACCAATAGGTTGCCGGAATCTGCTTTGCACCCTCCACTGCCTGCTGTACCTGTGTTGCAAATATACCGGCGGCATTGATCACCTGCCCAGCCGTTAACACGAATGGCTCTGCGTTACTTACGCCTTCCAGGCGCAGATGCGATTCTTGCGGTGCAATGCGCTGCACCTGACTGCGGCAGACAACAGCACCGCCAGCTAACTGCAACGCCGCCTCAAAGGACTGCATCAACGCATGGCTATCGACAATACCTGTCTGCGCAGAGAATAACCCCGCCACCGCGCGCACCTCTGGTTCCAGTTCGTGCACTTGCGCAGCGTCCAGCCACCCCAGCGCAACCCCATTTGCCGTGGCGTTAGCCTGTAACTGTTGCAATGCGGGGATTTCTGCGGCTTCCACCGCGACCAGCAACTTACCAATCCGCCTATGCGGCACACCGTACTCTTCGCACCAGGCATATAGACGGTCACGCCCCTCAACGCATAATCGCGCCTTGAGCGAGCCCGGCGAGTAGTAAATACCGGCGTGAATTACCTCGCTGTTGCGACTCGAGCTGTGCTGACCAATCCAGTCTTCCTGCTCCAAGACCAGCACGCTGCGGCCAGAGCGCGCTGCGCGCTGCGCTATCGCCAAACCGACCACGCCGGCACCGATCACCACCAGATCAAAGTCCGTCGCCATAATCTCCGTCCCTAAGCGCACCATCGAAACCCGCTCCACATTCTGCCGATGCCCTGCCAGTAATGACAGCTCGCCAGGCCAGTTGCGGGCGCACTATCAACACGATCAACAAGCGCAATAAGGCCGCTGTAGCCCAACCGGGCCACAGGCACGTATAATGTCCGCCCTCAACCGACAACTTCAGCGGAGATTTACCATGGCGGAGCGCAAGGCCAGCGTCGCGCGCGACACTTTGGAAACCAAGATCAATGTAGCCATCAACCTCGACGGTACCGGCGAAGCAGACTTTGATATTGGCGTTCCCTTCCTTGAACACATGCTGGATCAGATTGCCCGACACGGCCTGATCGACATGACCATCAAGGCCCGTGGCGACCTGCACATTGACGACCACCACACCGTTGAAGACGTGGGTATCACATTGGGTCAAGCCTTTGCCAAGGCTCTCGGCGACAAAAAAGGCATCCGTCGCTACGGGCACGCCTATGTGCCGTTAGATGAAGCCTTGTCACGCGTGGTGATCGACTTTTCCGGGCGCCCTGGCTTGCAGATGCACGTGCCTTTCACCCGTTCCAGCGTCGGCGGCTTTGACGTAGATTTGTTCATGGAGTTTTTCCAGGGCTTCGTCAATCACGCCCAGGTAACTCTGCACATCGACAATCTGCGCGGCGTGAATACGCATCACCAGATTGAAACCGTGTTCAAGGCCTTTGGGCGCGCACTGCGCATGGCCATTGAGCATGATGATCGCATGAGCGGCATTATGCCCTCCACCAAGGGCTGCCTGTAACCGATGTCGAGTCATGTAGCCGTCATCGACTATGGCATGGGCAACTTACACTCCGTCGCCAAGGCGCTGGAGCATGTGGGTGCGCTGCAGGTAGAAGTGACCAGCGATCCGCAGGCGATTCTTAACGCAGACCGCGTGGTGCTCCCCGGTGTAGGTGCGATTCGCGATTGCGTCAGCGAACTGCGTCAACTCGGCCTGGACCAGGTAGTGCAGCAAGTCGCCAAAGAAAAGCCCCTGCTAGGTATCTGCGTCGGTATGCAGATGCTGCTGGAACACAGCGAAGAGAATGGCGGCGTGGATAGCCTTGGCCTGTTTCCCGGTCAGGTGAAGTTTTTTGGTGAAGAGCTGTATGACGGTGACGTGCGCCTCAAGGTGCCGCACATGGGCTGGAACCAGGTACAGCAGACCATAGACCACCCGCTCTGGCATCGCATCGAGCAGGATGCGCGTTTTTACTTCGTGCACAGCTACTACGCCGCCCCAGGTAAAGCAGGCCAACTGGCCGGCCGCTGCCATTACGGCGTTGATTTCGCCGCCGCCTTGGCACAAGACAATGTATTCGCCACCCAATTCCACCCAGAGAAAAGCCACACCAATGGCCTGCAGCTACTGCAGAACTTTCTTGCCTGGGATGGACGCTGGTAACGATCAGAGCGCCAAGCTATCCGCTTGACGCTCTTTTTCCATAGGAAATTTTATGCTCATCATTCCCGCTATCGACCTCAAAGACGGTGCCTGCGTGCGCCTGCGCCAAGGCTTGATGGACGACGCAACCGTCTTCTCCGATGACCCCGTCGCCATGGCTGCCAAATGGGTAGAAGCCGGCTGCCGCCGCTTGCACCTGGTCGATCTGAATGGCGCCTTCGAGGGCAAGCCGGTCAATGGCGCCGCAGTCACCGCGATTGCTAAGCGCTACCCTAACCTGCCGATCCAGATTGGCGGCGGTATTCGCTCGTTGGAAACCATCGAGGAGTACATCAAGGCCGGCGTAAGCTATGTGATCATCGGCACCAAAGCAGTCAAGGAACCGGCTTTTGTCGCTGAAGCCTGCCGCGCCTTCCCGGGCAAAGTTATTGTTGGCCTCGACGCAAAAGACGGCTTTGTCGCTACCGACGGCTGGGCCGAGGTAAGCGATATTCAAGTGATCGATCTGGCTAGACGATTCGAGGCCGACGGCGTTTCAGCCATCGTCTACACCGATATCGCCAAAGACGGCATGATGCAGGGCTGCAACGTCGAAGCCACTGCCGCACTGGCCAATGCCACCTCGATTCCAGTGATCGCCTCCGGCGGCATCCACAATCTGGGCGACATCCAGACGCTGCTGAATACCACCACGCCTGGCATTATCGGCGCCATCACCGGCCGTGCCATTTATGAAGGCACGCTGGATGTTGCCGTCGCCCAAGCCCTGTGCGATGAGCATGCGGCACGCTAATCGCCTTTCCACCTCGTTCTGGAGCTTCTGACATGGCACTGGCAAAACGCATCATCCCCTGCCTGGACGTAGACAACGGTCGCGTGGTGAAGGGCGTTAAGTTTGAAAGCATTCGCGATGCCGGTGACCCGGTGGAAATCGCTCGCCGCTACAACGAGCAGGGCGCAGACGAAATCACCTTTCTCGACATTACCGCCAGCCATCAGGAACGCGATACCACGCTGCACACGGTCGAGCGTATGGCCAGCCAGGTGTTCATCCCGCTAACAGTAGGCGGCGGCGTGCGGACCGTGCAGGACATACGCAACCTATTGAACGCCGGCGCAGACAAAGTCTCGATCAATACCGCCGCGGTGTTCAACCCCGAGTTCGTCGGTGAAGCGGCGGATCGCTTTGGCTCGCAGTGCATCGTGGTCGCCATTGATGCCAAGCGTGTTTCTGCGCCGGGCGAACCGGGCCGCTGGGAGATTTTTACCCACGGTGGTCGCAAGCCTACCGGGCTGGACGCCGTTGAATGGTCACGCAAGATGGAACAACTGGGCGCCGGTGAGATTCTGCTGACCAGCATGGATCAGGACGGCGTAAAGAGCGGCTACGATCTGGGCGTTACTCGCGCCATCAGCGACGCGCTGCACATCCCCGTGATTGCTTCCGGCGGCGTTGGTAACCTGCAGCATCTAGCTGACGGTGTAACCCAAGGCGGCGCTGACGCAGTGCTGGCCGCCAGCATCTTCCACTTTGCTGAGTTCACCATCGCCGAAGCCAAAGCTTATATGGCCGAGCGCGGTATTGAGATGCGCTTGTAAACAGACGCTTTAGCTTATTGCGCGCGAGACAGCAGCGTCTGCACGCTGACCAGCCGCACCCCTTCTTTTGCTTCCAACCCGGGCAAACGCCGCTCAAGAAAGCGCAGGGTTTCCGGATAGGGATGGCCTATCAGCACCGCTGAACCCTGCTTGCGGGCTCGCGCCAGCACCAGTTTGAACTCGCGTTCCAGGTCAATATCATTGCGCTGGTTATCCAGAAAGATATCACGCGATACGCTCGCCACACCCTTTGCCTGCGCAGCGAAGGCAGCCTGAGTGTCTTTAGTGGTGCGGCTGTCGACAAAAAACAGTTTGCGCTCACCCAGTCGCGCCATCAGCCAATCCATGCGCTCGCGATCTGCGGTTAGCTTACTGCCCATGTGATTATTGACGCCCTGAATCGGACTGAAAGCATTTAAGCTGGCTTGCAACTGCGCATCAAAACCCGCGCGCTCCATTTGTGTGTTTAAGCCGCCCTCACCGATCGCCAGTCCAGCCATATTTTCCATTGGCAGATGCAGCATGACCGGTTTGCCAGCCGCAGCGGCCAGCTGCGCCAGCGCCTGCGCATTACGAGTAAAAGGCATAATAGCCAAAGCAACCGGCCCCGGCAGGGCGATCACCCGCTCACCCGCTGCACGGTTGTGACCTATGTCATCAATGATGATGCTGAGTTTAGGTATTTGAGCGGCAGGCGCGGGCGCTTCAGCAAGCGCTTGCTCGGCAGGTTCGAGCACAATGTCTTCAATTACAAGCGGATCAGCTACTGGGACCGGGCACTCCAGCGTTACAGGCAGCGACGACAAAACCTCTCCCATCGCCCCTGTATCGGTTTGCACCTCAGTCGGAGCCTCAGCCTCGGTTGGTTCTTCTTCCGAACAACCAACCAATAACATAGCGCTCAGCAAGACACCCGCAAAGCCCACGCCCAAGCCGCGCGCGCGAATACGCGCAGCCACCTTAACCAACACCGTCCCCCGCAGAACTTACTGCACGCGATCGCGGGCGATATTCAAACCTTTCAACAAGCTGACCGCCTGGCTCAACTGGTAGTCATCGGCCAGTGGGCTGTCGCCATGGCTAGACGATGACGTGGGCCGCTCATTACCACTAGCATTGTTCAAGTGGCCAGCCAGATCGGCCTCGCGATAGCTGATCTCGCCTTCATCCAACGTTAGGTGCGCACGCTCAACGCGAATATCCGGCACTATGCCCTGCGCCTGGATCGAGCGCCCCTTGGGCGTGTAATAAAGTGCCGTAGTGAGCTTGAGGCCACTGTCGTTGTTCAGCGGCAGCACTGTCTGTACCGAGCCCTTGCCAAAGCTGTCAGTACCCATGATCACCCCACGCCCCAGATCCTGCAGCGCGCCGGCGACAATCTCTGACGCAGAAGCCGAGCCGCCATTGATCAGCACCACCAGCGGAACATCGCCAGAGGGATTGTTGCTGGTTGCGCTGAAGCGCATCTCTGAGTTACTCATGCGACCTTTGGTATAGACGATCAAGCCTTTATCGACGAAGGCATCGACCACTTCAACAGCAGACTGCAGCACGCCGCCGGGATTATTACGCAGATCCAACACCAAGCCTTTGAGCTCACCATCTGCCTTTAAGCGGTTCAGGCTGGTGCGCACTTCGTCACCGGTATTGATTTGAAACTGGGTTACCCGCAGGTAAGCGTATCCGGGCTCAAGTAGCTCGGACTTTACGCTCTTGACCTTAATGATCGCGCGTTTCAGCGTCACCTCGAACGGGCGGCCATTATTGCGCACCAAGGTTAGACGAATACTAGTGCCTGGATCGCCGCGCATTTTGTCGACGGCATCCATCAGGCTCATACCTTTAACCGGCTGATCGTCGATCTTGACGATGAGGTCGCCCGCCTCGATCCCGGCTTCTGCGGCGGGAGTATCATCAATCGGCGACACTACCTTGAGAAAGCCATCCTCCTGCCCCACTTCAATGCCCAAGCCACCGAAATGGCCTTGCGTCGTATCTTGCAGGCCGGCAAATTCTTCCGGCCCCATGTAAGCCGAGTGCGGGTCCAGCCCTTCGAGCATCCCGCGAATCGCGTTCTCCAACAGCGTGGCATCATCAACCGGCTCGACGTAAGCAGTGCGAATACGCTCGAATACCTCGGCAAAGGTACGCAGATCATTCAACGGCAGGGGTGCGGCAGCCTCCTGTGGTGCCTCTTGCGCATACACAGGGGCCAGACTGAGACTCAGGCTCAAGCCGGCAACTAACAGACTACGCACTGCAATCATGTAACTCTCCCAACGCAAGAAAAGCGGACGGCGACTCGGCTGCAAGGCAGCCAAAACCACGCATGGCATCATCCCGACAGCATACACCACGCCAATGGATCGAGCGCCTGACCCTTGTGGCGAATGGCGAAATACAGCGATGGTTCGGATAAACCACCACTATTACCGACGGTGGAGATCGGCTCACCTGGCCGCACCATCGCGCCTACGTCGCGCAGCAACGTCTGATTATGCCCATAAAGACTCAGATAGCCGTTGCCGTGGTCCAGAATCAGTAGCAGGCCTGAGCCGCGCAGCCAATCGGCGAAGACGACACGGCCGCCATGAATCGCATTGACCTGGGTGCCTACCGGCGCGGCAATCAGCAAACCATCCCACTTTAAACGGGAGTCGCCGCCACGCTGGCTGCCATACCGTGACGCAATGCGTCCGCGAACCGGCAGCGGCATTTTTCCGCGTGCCTGTGCGAAGGCCAGATTGCCCGCTGTCGGCTGGCCCGGAGTCTGTATTACACCTTGGTTCGCCGTTGATGCTGGCGGCGGGGATGGCATGGCAAGGCTAGTAATAGCTTCATCCAGCTTTTTGATCAGCTTGTTCAAAGCCGCCCGCTCGGCTTCGCGCGCAGAGAGCTTTTCGGCCTGCGAGCGACTACGCCCCTGCAGCGACGCCAGTAGTTGAGTACGTTTTTGCTGCTGGGCTTTAACTGCCACTTCGCGCACCGCCAAATCTTCCCGTGCGCTCTGCAATGCCGCCTGCTCGCGTACTATCTCAGCACTGGCGAGCTGAACCTGCTTGAGGGTATCGTTGAAACGATTGATTTCTTCAACGCGCGCCTGCCCCACGTACTCGTAATAGCGCATCATCCGAGCCATGCGAGCCGGATCGTCCTGATTCAACAGCACCTTGAGATAGCCCTGCTGGCCGGCCATATAAGCTGCCCGCACTTGCTGCGCTATCTGTTCCTGCTGCGCTGCCAATGAGGCCTGAAGTGCTTTGGCTTGATCACGCAGATCAAGCAGGCGAGTTTCACCGTCGCGGATCTGCTGCTCAAGTTCGGAGCTTTCGCGCTTCAAGCGTCCGATATCAGTCTCACTTTCCTTGAGCTCTGACTCTAGCCCCGAAACTTCTGTTTCCAGGCCCTTGAGCATATCCTTGAGGCGCTGAATATCCGCTTGGGTTTTCTCCAAATCAGCTCGTGCCGCACGCGAATCAGTCTGCTGCGCGTGAGCCGGTAGCGCTACGCAGAGCAGCAGCGCGCTGAACGCAGCAGCAGCCAAAGGTCGGCCCATTAACCGCACTCGTGTCAACAGCCACTCCATTGGCCCTGCCCTCCATTCAAGATAAACAAGCTTCAGAGCCGCGTCACAATCGAGCGGCCGGTCATTTCTTCCGGCTGAGGTAAACCCAGCAGCGTCAGTACCGTTGGCGCCACATCGGACAGTATCCCGCCATCACGCAGCTCTACAGCACGTGGGCCTACGTAAACAAAAGGCACCGGCTCGCAGGTGTGCGCAGTGTGCGCCTGGCCGGTTGAGTCGTCTGCCATCTGCTCGACGTTGCCGTGATCGGCGGTAATCAGCGCCTCGCCACCGACCTTATCTAGCGCCGCGGCAATACGGCCGATGCACTCATCCAGACACTCTACCGCTGCAACGGCGGCGTCGAACACGCCAGTATGGCCGACCATATCGCCATTCGCGTAGTTAACAATAATTACGTCATAACGCTGCTGCTCAATCGCCTCGACAATACGATCGGTCACTTCAGGGGCACTCATTTCTGGCTGCAGGTCATAGGTAGCCACCTGTGGTGAAGGAATCAGAATGCGCTCTTCACCTTCAAACGGCTCCTCGCGTCCGCCAGAAAAGAAAAAAGTTACGTGGGCGTATTTCTCAGTTTCAGCGATGCGCAGCTGGGTCTTACCCTGCTTCGCTAGATACTCACCCAGCACGTTATTGAGTGATTCCGGCGCATAGGCGAAGGGCGCAGGTATAGTGGCAGCGTAGCGCGTTAACATGACGAAACCAGCCATGTTAAGTTCGCGCGAGCGCGCAAAGCCGTTGAAGCCCGGCTCAACAAAAGCGCGGCTTAGCTCACGGGCACGATCGGCACGGAAGTTCATGAACACCACCGCATCGCCATCTTCAACCCGCACAGCCTCGCCAATACTCGTCGCTTTAACAAATTCGTCGTTTTCACCGCGCTCGTAGGCTGCATTCAGCGCGTCAGCGGCGGTCGGCGCAGAGAACTCGCCCTGCCCCTCGCTGATCAAACGGTAAGCGGCTTCAACTCGGTCCCAGCGGTTATCGCGGTCCATCGCAAAGTAACGACCAATCAGGCTGGCCGTGCGACCTTTGCCCAGGCGGGCGTAGGTGTCTTCCATAAATTGCAGTGACGGCGCAGCACTTCTTGGCGGCGTATCACGCCCATCCAAAAAACCGTGTACATATATGTGTTGAGCACCGCGCTTGGCCGCCAGCTCGACCATGGCCGCCAAATGCTCTTCATGGCTATGCACTCCGCCCGGCGATAACAAACCCATGATGTGCACTGCGCGCCCGGCACTCACCGCGCTATCCACCGCGGCGCAGATAGTTTTATTAGTAAAGAAGTCACCATCAGTGATCGCCTTGGTAACGCGGGTGAAATCTTGATACACCACGCGCCCGGCGCCGAGGTTCATGTGGCCAACTTCGGAATTGCCCATTTGCCCATCCGGCAGCCCCACGTCCATACCCGAGCCTGACACCAGTGTGTGCGGAGCGTTAGCCCACAGCTTGTCCCAAACCGGGGTATTGGCCGCCATGATGGCATTGGATTCCGGTGATTCGCTGTGACCGAAACCATCGAGAATCATGAGCACTACGGGCTTTGGGGCTACTGTCATACTGAATTAACTCACAGGTTGAATTGGGCGAAGAGGACCACAGCCAACCAGGGCTGCGCCAGGCGACAAAATCAGAGCCACAGTTTACTTGGCGAGCCCCCAGCTGTCATGCTCGGCTCCGCCTCAGCCAAACGGAGGCTTAGCGGCACGCCGCAACCGTTTTTATTTCCGCCGGACCAGCGCTCGCTCCTAGAGGCCAGCCTTGGTGTATACTCGCCCCCTTTATCGATTTCGGAAGCATCTCCAATGCAGTTTCTCCAACACTTGATTGAATTCATCAGCGCCCATTATCTGCTGACCACCGCATTCCTTGTGGTACTTGGCTTGCTACTGTTCACCGAAGGGCGCAAATCCGGCACGGCTGTTAGCACTCAGCAAGCGACTACCATGATCAACCGCGAAAACGCCGTAGTGGTGGATTTGCGCTCAAAGAAAGACTTTGCGACCGGGCATATCGTCGACGCACTTAACATTCCGTTCGACAGCCTCACCACTCGCCTCAGCGAATTAGATAAGCACAAAAGCAAGCCCTTGCTTTTGGTTTGCGCTGCAGGCCAACACGCCGGGGGTTGCGCCAAGCAACTCAAAGCAGCCGGGCACGAGAATGTAGCTCGCCTGTCTGGTGGCATTGGCAGCTGGCGCGCGGACAACCTTCCGCTGGTGAAATAACATGGCCAAAGTCGTTATCTACAGCAGCAATTACTGCCCGTTCTGTATTCGTGCCAAGCAGCTGCTCGACAAAAAGCGCGCGGATTACAAAGAGATCAGCGTCGACGGAAGACCGGCTATCCGCTCTGAAATGACCCGCCTGGCCGGTGGTCGCACGTCGGTCCCGCAAATCTGGATCGGCGACACCTATATCGGTGGCTGCGACGAGCTGTTTGCCTGCGAGCGTGCTGGACAACTGAGCGGCCTGCTGGCAGGGTAATCAGCCAGATGTATACAACGCTTTAAACCACACTAACGAGCATTTTAAATAGGGACCGAGCATGGCCGACGAAAACCAGAATAATCAAGCCGCCAACGGCGCAGCCAGCCAGCCGCAGTTCAGCCTGCAGCGCATCTACGTCAAGGATATCTCTTTCGAGTCACCCAAGGCGCCAAGCGTATTCCAGACCCAGTGGAACCCGCAGGTCAATCTCGATCTGAACACCCGTAACACCCAGCTGCAGGAAGGCATGTACGAAGTCGTGCTGACCCTGAATGCAACTGTGACCAACGGCGAAAATGAAACCACCTTCATCGCCGAAGTGCAGCAGGCTGGTATCTTCGCTATCAATGGCCTGGATGAAGCAGCACTGCGTCACACGCTGGGTGCGTTCTGCCCTAACATTCTGTTCCCTTACGCACGTGAGGCTATCGACAATTTGGTTCTGCGTGGCAGCTTCCCTCCGCTGATGCTGTCACCGGTCAACTTCGACGCGCTTTACGCTCAAGCAGAGCAGCGCCGCACCGAAGAAGCCGCCGGTACCGCCTGATCGACTGGGAGTGGTGCTGCCCTACGCCAGCGCGGGGCGCGCCACACCTTTTATCCCCGCTCGCCATCGCCTGCAAAAACCAACTCACAGAAACCGACTTTTGCCTTGTGCGCCATACAGCGCATGCTCTAAGGTAGGCAACCGCAATTTTGCAGAAGACGGAATATCGCATGACCCTGCCTGCCTCACGCCCCCTTTATCTACTTGCCTTCATTGTCTGTGTGCTTCTAATGGGCACTGCCTTGTATCTGGAGCACGTGGTCGGCCTTGAGCCTTGCCCGCTGTGCATAATCCAGCGCGTGGCGGTCATCCTGATCGGGCTATTATGCCTTGCCGCAGTGCTGCACAACCCCAAACCCCGCAACGGAAAACGTACTGGAGCCCGCATATACGGGGCACTTACTTTGGCCCTCAGCCTGTTTGGCGGTGCCACTGCCGCACGCCAGGTCTGGCTGCAGCACCTGCCCGCCGATGAACTGCCAACGTGTATGCTGCCGTTGGATTACATGCTGAAAGAACTGCCCTTTGAGGAGACCCTCAGCTTGGTGTTCAGCGGCACCGCCGACTGTGCTGAAGTGACCTGGACATTCCTCGGTCTGAGCATCGCCGAAGGCACGCTAATCGCATTCGTTTGTTTTGGCGTATTTGGCTTAATGCAAGTTGTCCGCCGAATCGATTGACTCCCAGAGGAGCAGCCCGTGAACAAGCTATTAATCCTGTTGTTATGCTTCACATTGGCCAGTTGTGCTAGCCCGGACGTTGAGCAATACGCCCAGCAGACGCCAAAACTGTCGCTGCAGGATTACCTTAACGGCGACCTCGAAGCCTGGGGTATGTTCCAGGATCGCAGCGGCGACGTCATAAAGCGCTTTCACGTCAAGATGACCGGCACATGGAAAGGCGACACCGGCACACTGGACGAGCGTTTCACCTATTCCGACGGTAGCACCGAACGTCGCGTCTGGACGTTAACCCTTCAGCCAGATGGCAGCTGGCAAGGCACCGCTGATGATGTTGAAGGCACTGCCGTTGGCATGCTCGCCGGTAACGCCTTCCATTGGCGCTACACGCTGCGCCTGCCAGTAGACGGCCGCACTTGGCTGGTTGACCTCGACGACCGTATGTACCTGATCGACGAAAACGTCATGCTCAACCGCGCGGTCATGAGCAAATGGGGAATTAATCTCGGCAGCATTACACTCAGCTTTTATAAACCTTGAAGCACAGCCATCGAGTGGCCTATTCTGTTGCGACAGAGACACCCGATACACCCACATAGCCGGTGCGCCGGCACAAGTACGACGAGGTGGAAGATGCTGGACAGTTGCACAAACTCTCAGGAGCGCTGGGGCGGCGTTCACCAGCTAATAGACCGCTGGCTTGCCGAGCGCAAGCAGCTAGTAGTCACTCACACCCAGCTGCGCAAGCGCCAGGCGCCAACCAGCGCCCCAGACAACGAACTCGCTGCGTTCTGCGATGCCTTGGTCGACTACCTTTCGGCTGGGCACTTTGAAATCTACGAGCAGCTGATGCGTGAAGCGGAAGACTTTAAGGACCAGCGGGGCATTGACCTCGCCCACCAGGTTTACCCGCGCATCGAAACCATTACCCGTGAGGCGGTCACGTTCAACGATACCTACGGCCAGCCGGATTGCGGCGTCGAAGAAGACACCATGCAAACTCGCCTACAGCATCTTGGCGGCCTGCTGCATGAGCGCTTTGAGCTGGAAGACTGCCTGATCGAAGTACTGCACACCGCTCACAAGGACATGCTCAGCACCGTCTGAGCCACAGGAAACGCCAGTGACCAGCACCGACAACAGCACCAAGGCTCCCAAAGCCGGCGACAAAGTATCCAATCCTCTGCACCTGCTGCAGACCCTGACCAGAACACTGAATGAGCATCTCGCCAGTGCCTGCAACCAGGCCGAGCAGGATGCACAAAAAGTAATGGACAAGCTGCAGCGCCAGCAGGAAAAGCTTGAACTCAAGCTCAGCCAGACGCAGCAAAAACTGGCTGCCCGTGAGACCGAGCAACCCGACAAGCCCGCTAACAAAACGCGTAAGAAATTAGGCGAACTGGAAGCCGCGAAACTCGAACTGCATGAAGCCCGCCAGAAGGCAGAAAGCTACATCAAGCAGTTAAACAGCGACGTGCGCCAGACACTGCGGCTAGCCAAAGGGCTTGAGCGTATTGACAGCCAGGTCGGCCAAGCCCTGGAGAAACGCGATACCCCCGCACCAGCGGCCAAACCGCGCGCCCGTCGCCCCGCGACGCCACGCCACAATACAAAACCCACGCGCGCGCGCAAGCCGAAAACCACTACACCGCCGGCGAACTAAAACAAGTAATCGCGGCTGCATACTGCTCTAGCAGACTCAGCAGCCGCGTATCCGCCTTGTTACCTCCCTGCGCTACAGACAACGCCCACAGTTGATCCAGCAGTGCCACCGCCTGCGACGCAGATAGATCCTCTGCGTATTTCTGCAAACGCCCCAACTGCAATAACTCAGCGTCCAACTCAACCGCTTTAACCTGTTGGTATAGCGTTTGGGCTTCAACATCCGGCTTCAGATTGCGGCGCACCAGGCGCAAAGGTGCAACTATCTGCTGCTGCCAAGGCAACTGCTGCGCCACCAAGCGAGGCAGCTGCCCCGATGGCAAACTACGCCCGCACGACCAAAGCCAGCCGGTCGTCAGCAATAGCAAAACGTCCAACTCAAACTCATCTTGCAGGGCCAGCAGGCTCGGCATTACGCTGGGCTGGCGATAACAATCCAGCGCCCACTCAGTCAAGCCGTTACGATCTTCACTCATTCATCTCTCCCGCTGCTCACAGCAGCATGGCGCGCTGATATACTCCGCCGCATGATCACTATCGAATCGCTTACGTTACAACGCGGCCCCCTGCGGCTGCTCGACAATGCCAATCTTACCCTGCATTCCGGCCAGAAGGTCGGCTTGCTGGGCACCAATGGCGCCGGCAAATCAAGCTTGTTCGCACTCCTGCGCAGTGAGCTGGAGCCGGACTCCGGCACCTGCAGCTTGCCTGCAGACTGGCGCATTGCCCACATGCACCAAGAGATCGAGAACCTGGACCGGCTAGCGGTCGATTACGTACTCGACGGCGACTTGCGCCTGCGCGACATTCAGCACCGCCTGCAGCAAGCAGAGGCGCAACAGGCCGCTGAACAACTTGGCATCATCTATGGCGAGCTGGAAAGTCACGATGGTTTTACCGCAGACAGCCGCGCACGCACGCTATTAGCCGGCCTCGGTTTTACCAGCGAGCAATGCGATCGCCCAGTGGGCGACTTTTCAGGCGGTTGGCGCATGCGTCTCAATTTGGCCCAAGCGTTGATGCGACCATCAGATCTGCTATTGCTTGATGAGCCTACCAACCACTTGGATCTGGACGCCATTCTCTGGCTGGAAGATTGGCTGCGCGGGTACCCCGGCACCCTGCTGTTGATCTCCCACGACCGTGATTTTCTCGATGCGGTAGTCGAGCATATCGTGCATGTTGAAGGCCAGAAGCTAAACCTCTATCGCGGCGCTTACAGCCAGTTTGAGCGTACCCGCGCCGAGCGTTTGGCACAGCAGCAGTCGGCTTTTGAGAAGCAGCAGGCACAGCGCGAGCACATGCAACGCTACATCGCCCGCTTTCGCGCGCAGGCCACCAAGGCCAAGCAGGCGCAAAGTCGCCTGAAAGCGCTTGAGCGCATGGAAGAATTGGGGCCTGCACACATCGACTCTCCGTTTTCTTTCAGCTTCCGTGAGGCAACCAATCAGTCTACCCCGCTGCTGGATCTGGACAAAGCCCAGCTAGGCTATGAAGGCAACGGCATACTCGCGAACGTTAAACTGCAGCTCGCCCCAGGGGCACGTATCGGCTTGCTCGGCCCGAATGGCGCGGGCAAGTCGACGCTGATCAAGTCTCTCACCGGTGATCTGCCGTTGATTGCCGGCGAGCTAAAAACCGGCGAGCACCTGTCCATTGGTTACTTTGCCCAGCATCAGCTCGACAGCCTCGACGCCGCGGCCAGCCCTCTGCTGCATCTGGCGCGGCTCGCGCCGGACGAGCGCGAGCAAACGTTGCGCAACTTCCTCGGCGGCTTTGCCTTTCAAGGGGATCGCATAGATCAAGCGGTTGAGCATTTCTCTGGTGGCGAGAAAGCTCGCTTGGCGTTAGCGCTCATTGCCTGGCAAAAACCCAACCTGTTGCTGTTGGACGAGCCAACCAACCACCTTGACATGGAAATGCGCCACGCCTTGACCATCGCCTTGCAGGCCTTTGAAGGCGCCATGTTGCTGGTATCGCACGACCGCGCGCTAATTCGCGACACCACCGATGAGCTTTGGCTGGTTGCCGACGGCAAAGTAATCAATTACAACGATGATCTGGACAGTTATACCCGTTGGCTAGCCCAGTTCCGACAGCAGCAGGCGGCTGCAGCGCAGCCAGAAACCAGCAACGCTCCCAAAGTGGATGCCAAAGCTCAACGCCGCGCCGCGGCGGAGCTGCGACAGCGCTTGGCGCCGCTGAAAAAGGCGGCAGATAAATTGGAGCAGCAGCTGGCCAGCGCCAATCAAGAACATGCAGGAGTGGAAGCAGAACTCGGTGATCCCAGCGTTTACGAGGCCAACAACAAGGATAACCTCAAGCAATTGCTGGCCCGACAAGCGAGCTGCCAACAACGCATCGACGAGCTGGAAGAGTCGTGGCTGCTAGCCCACGAAGAACTGGATAGCCTGCAGACTGAGTTGCAGGACGAATGAGCGCACAACGGAGTTCAGTATGATTCTCTGGATTGACGCCGACGCCTGCCCCAGACCGGTACGCGATGTGGCGGTTAAGGCTGCACGTCGTAAGCAAATCGAATTGGTATTAGTCGCCAATAGCGCTCAACAATTGCCGCCCGGGCCTGGCATACGCCAGGTCACCGTCTCCGCCGGAGCGGATGCCGCCGACCATTACATCATCGAGCAATCACGCCCCGGCGACTTGGTAATTACCGCCGATATTCCCCTGGCAGCGGGCCTGGTCGACCGCCATGTGACCGCGATAAACCCACGCGGCCAGATCTATGACAAAGCCAGCATCGGCGACCGCCTAGCCATGCGCAACCTGATGGATGAGCTGCGCGGCGCTGGTCTGGCCGGCCGCGGCGGTCCTGCCCCCTACAGCGACAAAGACAAACAGGCGTTTGCCAACGCTCTTGATCGACTGCTGACGCGCGGGAGCTAGCCGCGCTTGGTAATAAACCGGCTAACCTCGCCGTTCAATTGCCCACGAACGGCCTCCAACTCACTGGCCAGGCCCGCCAATTCGACCGCCTGATCCGCGTTGGCAATGGCGATGTCGCCAATACCCTGTAGATGCTTGGCCACATCATCACCAACGGTTGCCTGCTCATGGGTAGCTGCCGCGATGGTGCTATTGAGACTGGCGATATTGGCAATCTCGGCAACTATGCCGGAAAGAATTTGTGCACTCTGTTCGGTAACCGAAAGACACCGATCAACCGACGCCTGACTGCGCTGCATGGCGCCGCGCGCCTCTTCTGAGGCGTGCTGCAAACGCGACATGAAGTCCTGGATTTCGGCAGTTGAATGCGCCGTACGCTGCGACAGGTTACGCACTTCATCGGCCACTACAGCAAAGCCACGGCCCTGCTCTCCCGCACGCGCTGCTTCGATGGCCGCATTCAATGCCAGCAAATTAGTCTGCTCGGCCACGCCCTTAATGACATCAACCACTTGGTCAATATCGATCGCCAATTGCGCGGCGCCATTAACTGCAGTGCTGGTAAGACGAATATTTTCTTCCAGAGAACCCACTTCCTGACGGATGTCCAGCATTGCCCTATGCCCCTGCTGGGCATGGCCATCGGCATCTTCAGAGGCTTTCGCCGCATCTGCGGCGTTGCGTGCAACGTCGGCAGTTGCATGACTAAGCTCCTGCATCGCTTGGACCATGTATTGGGTTTCATCTTGCTGGCGCTCGGCACTTTGACGAACCACGTCAGATTTCCCGGTAACCGCCTGTCCCACATCGCTCAAGCGCTGCAGGCTATCGCCTACATCCGCCACCATCAGATCCAGCCCGTCGACAAATCGATTGAATGAGTCAACCATGGGAGTGCGCATCGGTACCCGATAAGTCAGGTCTACTCGCTCCCCCTCGGCCATCATCATCGCCGTTGCGCGGCCCATGGCCTCACCCTCCAGCGCATCGCGATAGCCCAGTTGCGCCAAATAAATCAGCACCGCTGCCTCCACCACCACATAGCCTGCGTGCACAAATACCAGGCCAAAGGTCACCCCTTGCGCCAGCCAAACGCCCTGCTGCTGTGATTGCAGATAGAAAAACATGAAATGGTGAATCGCAATGACCAGCGTCGCCACCAGAATTGGCAGCCAGTCTCGGTAATAAATAAGAAAAGCCAACAGTACGAAAATGGAAAAATGCATTTCCAACGTGCCGTGGCTTTGATTGATATGCAGTGCGGCCATCACCATAAAAGCAGCGCCCATCGCACAGCGAAAGAGCCGGCCGCCCTTGCCTAGCGCATGCAAGCCATGCATGGCCAATAAAGTGCCGCCACCGACGACTAGCGTCTGAGCCCAGGTACCATACCAGGAGGCCAAGGCCAAGGACGCGAGCATACATAGCCAGAGCACACCCAGCATGACACGGTCAGCTTGCAGGTAATGGGCATCAAGGCTCAGAGACTGGGGTACTGTTGGATTCATCGATAGACCCCTCACCAGGATCAAGATCACACAAACAAGCCACCGCATCCTGGCGAGTGATTGCTACCTTGCGTCCTGCTAACAGGGCTTGCACCACTGGCTCGACAAAACTGCTGTCGGTTGTACAGTGCGCTCCGTCACTGTAGGGGCCTACATAGGCCAGATTTCCTTCGGCATCCCAAATGGCGATAGACGGGGCGCCAGGCCAGTCGGCCCATAACTCGGGTATCGGCCAATAAGGCAGCGCCTTGAGGCCATCGGTCAGACCCTCAACGGTAGCCTGACCGGAACGCGCGAACTGTACTCCCTGCGCAGCAAAGCGTTGGGTCATTTCGTCGACATAATCTTCATGCCCTGCGCTGCAAGGACAGCCCGCTTGCCAAACATGCAAAACTTGTACATGCCCCGGCGCGAAAGGTGGCTTCACGGCCTCACCTTGAAAAAACACCGGCCGCTCAAACGACTTAATATAGCGCGCTTCAAACCACCAAAAAGCCCACACCAGCCCGCCCAGCCAAACCAGTAGCAACAACAGGGTCAAGAAACGGCGCGGCCAGACAGTCATAGGTCAAATCCAGAAAGTAGAATGCTCACCGCATTTTGCCACAGACTTTCCATCCCGTTTGGCGCCGCGAACATTAGCACAACACAAGCTACCAACGTACAACTTATGTATAAGAATTATTGTCACACCCAAGATTACGGCAATGCAGCAGCAAGATTTACATCAATTTGTGCAAACTCCTCCACAACTTTGGCCATCACTCCGCCAGCACTCTTTGCAGTCACGGGCGCTTGGTTTACCGTTACAACAACCTGAGATAGCTACCCTAATGATCCTCCACGGGTAACGCGGTTCGCCATAGATGGCAGATCGGACCTCGCCAACCCATGGATGACCACGCAATGCGCCGGCAGCAACATCGCCGCGCAAGGACGATCTCTGCACATGCTCGCCTCCCTCGATCTGACTACCCTAACCGTTACCTTGACGCTGGTAACACTCAGCATGACGCTGCTACTTGCACTAGCAGCTTGGCATGCCGGCACCGAACAAGGCTTGCGGCATTGGGCGCTGGGCAACTGCGCACTCATGCTCGGACTGTTACTCAACGTCAATCAACAACATTTGCATCACAGCCTCTCAATCATCCTCGCAAACGGCTTAATGACCCTCGGACTCGGCGTCATCTGGCTTGGCGTGCGGGCATTCAAAGGCCGCAGTCAGCCACAGTGGGGACCCATTCTGGCTGCCGCAACGGTCATGTTGCTGCTTTGGCTTTTCCGCTTTCAAGTTGATCGGCTGGATATTCGCTATGCCATAAGCTCGGCAACGCTCGGCGGCCTGTGCTTGATGTGTGCCAAGGAGTTATTGATCCGCGCTGCCCAGCCGCTACGAACCGCCTACTGGTTCAGTGGCGGCATTGCGCTGCTATACGGTTTTTGCCTGATCGCCCGCCCCCTCGCAGCGCTATTTGGCTGGCAAGGCGACTTCCCGCTGCTCAACGGCCCACTGCAAAGCCTCACGCTACTCGGCGCCATGGTGGCGCAGATAGGCATGGCCAGCGGCTTCATCCTGATGACCCATTACCGCACCGCCGAAGCTCTGCATCGGCTATCCGAACGCGATGCACTGACTAATACGCTGAACCGCCGCAGCCTGCAGGAACAGGCCAAGGTACTATTGCAACTGATGCAGCAGCGCGATCAGCCGATCACGCTGATCATGGTCGATGCCGATCACTTCAAACGCATCAATGATGAATTTGGCCACCAAACCGGTGACGCCGTGCTCTGCCATCTGGTAGCAAGCATTGCTCAATATTTACGCAGCGATGATCTATTGGGGCGCTTTGGTGGTGAGGAATTCACCCTGCTTCTGCCCGGTCTGGATACCGAACGTGCGGCGCAGGTGGCGGAACGAATCCGTCAGGGACTTTGCAGCCACCCTTGGGAGCAGGACGCCAAACCCGTTTGGCTGAGTGCTAGCTTGGGCGTTGCTTGCTCAGAGCATCACGGCTACGAATTCAACACCCTGTTAGGCGCTGCAGACGCTGCGCTGTACCGCGCTAAAGCACTGGGCCGCAATCGCGTCGAGCTCGCACCAGCACCTGGAGCAGACCTCGAAGACCAAATGGCATTACGCCTATTGTCACAATTCCGTCATAATCTGGACGTATAAACGTCAACCAGATAGGTGCATAGTGGATCGCATTCCACCGCACTAATGGAGTTTTTGTGAGCCAGTCTTTTGTTCCACGCCCGTACCCCTTGAGCCGTCCCCGCCGTATGCGCCGTGATGACTTTTCACGTCGCCTGATGCGCGAGAATACTCTGACCACCGATGACTTAATCTATCCGGTTTTCGTGCTGGAAGGTGAGGGGCAACGCGAAGCCATCGCCTCCATGCCCGGCATCGAGCGGCTGTCCATCGATCTGTTGCTCGAAGAGGCAGCCGAACTGGTGGAACTAGGGATTCCAGCGATCGCTCTATTTCCGGTTACACCGCTGGATAAAAAGTCACTGGACGCAGCTGAAGCCTACAATCCCGAAGGCCTGGCTCAACGCGCCACCCGCGCTCTGAAGGCGCACTTCCCCGAGCTAGGCATAATCACCGACGTTGCCCTCGATCCTTTTACTACTCACGGACAAGACGGCATCATCGACGATCAAGGCTATGTGATGAATGACATCACAGTCGAGATTCTGGTCAAACAGACCCTGTCGCATGCCGCCGCCGGCGCCGATATTGTTGCGCCCTCAGACATGATGGACGGCCGAGTTGGCGCTATGCGCCAGGCGCTAGAAGACGCAGGGCATATTCATACCCGCATCATGGCCTACTCTGCCAAGTACGCCAGCGCTTATTACGGTCCGTTCCGCGATGCCGTCGGCTCTGCTGGCAACCTCGGCAAAAGCAACAAATCCACGTACCAGATGGACCCGGCCAACGGCAACGAAGCGCTGCAGGAAATCGCGGCGGACCTCGCTGAGGGCGCAGATATGGTGATGGTCAAACCCGGCATGCCCTATCTGGACATAGTCCATCGCGTTAAAGAAAGCTTTAAGGTCCCCACTTTCGTCTATCAGGTAAGTGGCGAATACGCTATGCACTGCGCTGCCATTAACAATGGCTGGCTCAGCGAAGCGGTCATTCTCGAATCCCTCATTGCCTTCAAACGTGCCGGCGCCGACGGCATTCTCACCTACTTCGCCAAAACCGCTGCGCGCCAATTGCGCGAGCGACAACCAAACTGAACGAGGCCCCCATGCCAGAGCTCAACAGCAGCCGCGACAACAGCCAGCCCGAAGCGACAACCAGCAACGTCGAGATAGCACCCAAAGTCGAGCTGCTGCCGCGTCCGGCAGCCGTCAGCGAGAAGCCAGTGGAAGCTACGCCGCTGGCTGACACCAACGCACCGGAGCTGTATATCCACCGGGAGTTGTCGCAGCTGCAATTCAACATCCGCGTGCTGGAGCAAGCATTGGATGAATCCTATCCACTGCTTGAACGCCTCAAGTTCCTGCTGATTTTCTCCAGCAACCTTGATGAGTTTTTCGAGATCCGCGTGGCCGGCTTGAAAAAGCAAATTACCTTCGCTCGCGAGCAAACCGGCCCGGATGGCCTGCAACCGCAGCAGGTCCTGGGCAAAATCAGCGAAATTGCTCACCATCACGTCAGCCGCCAATACAGCATTCTGAACGACATCCTACTACCCGCGTTGAGCGAGAAAGGTATCCGCTTCGTGCGCCGTCATCAGTGGACGCACAAACAGACCCTGTGGATTCGCCGTTTCTTCCGCCAGCAAGTAGCCCCGGTCATCAGCCCTATCGGGCTGGACCCGACGCACCCGTTCCCGCTGCTGGTGAACAAGAGCCTCAATTTCATCGTGCAGTTGGAAGGCATCGACGCTTTCGGCCGCGACTCGGGACTAGCAATCATTCCGGCACCGCGCTCACTGCCGCGCTTGATCCGCTTACCAGACGAACTATGCGACGGTGGCGACAACTTTGTATTTTTGTCATCAATGATTCACGCACATGCCGACGACCTATTCCCCGGCATGAAAGTACTGGGTTGCTACCAGTTTCGTCTGACCCGCAACGCCGATTTAATTGTTGACCCGGACGAGGTCGATGACTTGGCTCGCGCCTTACGTGGCGAGCTGCTTTCACGCCGCTACGGCGACGCCGTGCGTCTCGAAGTAGCGGACAATTGCCCGAAACCATTGACCGACTTCCTGCTACGCCAGTTCGGCCTGAGTGAAGCTGAGCTGTATGAGGTAAACGGCCCGGTCAACCTGACTCGCTTATTTTCCATCACCGGACTGGAAAACCATCCTGAGCTGCAATTCCCCACTTTCAGCCCAGGTATACCCAAGCTGCTGTCCAGTGCCGACAACCTGTTCCAGGCCATCGGCAAACAGGATATTTTGCTGCAACATCCGTACGAATCTTTCAGCCCGGTGGTCGACCTCTTGCGTCAGGCCGCGCAAGACCCGAATGTGCTGGCGATCAAACAGACGCTGTATCGCACCGGCGCCAATTCCGAGATCGTCAATGCACTGGTAGAGGCTGCGCGTAACGGCAAGGAAGTTACAGTAGTGATCGAGCTGCGGGCGCGCTTTGATGAGGAATCCAACCTGCAGTTGGCCAGCCGCCTACAGCAGGCCGGTGCCGTGGTGATCTACGGCGTAGTTGGCTTCAAGACACACGCCAAGATGATGCTAATTCTGCGCCGCGAAGAACAGACCTTGAAACGCTACGTGCACATGGGCACCGGCAACTACCACGCCGGCAACGCCCGTCTCTATACCGACTACAGCATTCTTACCTCGGACCTGGCGCTCACCGAAGACGTACACAAGCTGTTCAACCAATTGATCGGCATGGGTAAGACCCAGCGCATGAAAAAGCTGCTGCAAGCACCTTTCACGCTGAAAAAGCGCATGTTAGAACTGATCAACCGCGAGACTCTAAACGCGCTTGCTGGCAAGCCCGCGCACATTATTGCCAAGGCCAACTCGCTGACCGACGCCAAGATCATCAAGGCGCTGTACAAGGCTTCGCAATCCGGCGTCAAAGTGGACCTGATTATTCGCGGCATGTGCTGCCTGCGGCCCGGCATTCCCGGCGTGTCGCACAACATAACGGTGCGTTCAATCATAGGTCGCTTTCTGGAACACAGCCGCGTGTATTACTTCCTCAACGACGGTCAGGATCAGGTATGGATGTCCAGTGCCGACCTAATGGAACGTAACCTCGATAAACGCGTGGAGACTTGCTTCCCACTGGAAGGCAAAAAACTGGTGACGCGTGCGAAACAGGAGTTGCAGGTATTTCTGACTGACAATACGCGTAGTTGGATACTGCAGAGCGATGGCTCCTACGTACTCAGTTCACCCAGCGGCAACCAGAATGCCCGCAGCGCACAAAATACGCTGCTGGAAAAGCTGGCTAACTCGCCTCAGCGTACCGTCAACCTGTAATCGGCCTTGGCCCAGTACAGGGCTTCTTGATCGAAGTCAGCCTGCGTCAGCGGGTTGGCTTCAAGCCAGCCGTCAGGAAAATACAGAATCAGGTAATCCTGCCCTGCCTCTACTGCCAGCTCCGGCATATCCTGATTGCCTCGAATGTGGTGATAGAGAATCGCCAGTCGAAGAATCATACAAAGCCGCAATAAAGTGCCCGCCTCCTCGCCAAACTCACCCAGCCGTTCAGCATTAGGCAGGTTGCGTCTATGCCCGCGCACCAGTAGCGCCAGCGCTTGCTGGTCTTGGCGGGAAAAGCCAGGCAAGTCTGAGTGTTCAATCAAATAAGCACCGTGCTTATGGAACTGGTGATGAGCAATGTCCAGGCCTACCTCGTGCACTCGCGCTGCCCAGGTCAACAGGTCCACTTGTTTACTGATGGACAGGTGCCACTGCCCTTCGACCTTGCGCATCAAACGTTGCGCCTTAGCCTCGACCCGCGCCGCCTGCTCCGAATCCACATGATAGCGCTCCATCAAGGCGCTGAGAGTGCGCTCACGCACATCCTCGTGTTGTTGGCGGCCTAGCAGGTCATAGAGCACGCCCTCACGCATGGCGCCTTCGGAGTGCGCCATGTTTTCGATACCCAGGGCATCAAACATCGCTTCCAAAATGGCCAGACCAGCCGGCAAGATGGGTTGGCGGTCTGCTTTCAGGCCTTGAATATCCAGCTTGTCGACATGCGTCGCCTTCAACACCTTACGCTTGAGCCATTGCAAACCTTCGCGGCTCACCTCCCCCTGCCCCTTGCCGGCAGCCTGAATGCATTGCCCGATAGCGCGAATCGTCCCCGACGCACCCACAGCTTCAGTCCAGCCCAGCCGGTGGATAGCCTTTTCAATATTCATCAATTCCAGCCGCGCGGCGGTATAAGCCTGGCTATAGCGCGCTGCCGTTATCTTGCCGTCGGTAAAAAACTTACGACTGAAAGACACACAGCCAACACTCAGACTCTCACGCAGCAGAGACTCAAAGCGCTCACCAACAATGAATTCAGTACTGCCGCCGCCGATGTCAGCCACTAACCGACGGCCGCTGTCGTCAGCCAGCGTGTGCGCCACGCCGAGATAAATCAGACGGGCTTCTTCACGGCCGGAAACCACCTCCGTACGGTGGCCAAGAATCTGCTGTACCTGACGGATAAACTGACCTCGATTGCGCGCCTCGCGCAGCGCGTTAGTACCGACAACGCGGACGGCGCCCTGCGGCAGGCCGTTGATCAACTGAGCAAAGCGGCGCAAGCAGTCAAGCCCGCGCTGCATAGCCTCGTCGCTGAGCATGCGATTCTCGTCCAGCCCTGCGGCCAACTGCACCTTCTCGCCCAAGCGCTCCAGAATACGTATCTCACCCTGATCAACCCGCGCCAGCACCATGTGAAAGCTGTTGGAACCCAGGTCAATCGCCGCCACTAGCGAGAGGTCGTTCTGTTGTGAGTCAGCCATGCAGTCGTCCCTTCATTCGATTATCCCTCGATTCTAGCACCCGAAAGGTGACAGTTGTCTGTTGCACTTGCGCGCTTTGACCTACAGTCCACCTGCTTCCGCTTCGCTGTTGGGTGGTGCTATGATGTTGCGATTCCGTATTTGAAACCCTTGGAGAAACGCATGAGCGATTTGATTGTGCATGTCACAGACAGCAGCTTCGAAGAAGAAGTGCTCAAGTCCGACACCCCCGTTCTGGTTGATTACTGGGCTGAATGGTGCGGTCCCTGCAAAATGATTGCCCCGGTTCTGGACGAAATTTCCAAGGACTACAACGGCAAGTTGAAAATCTGCAAGCTGAACATCGACGAGAATACCGACACGCCACCTAAATATGGCGTACGCGGCATCCCGACTTTGATGTTGTTCAAGGACGGCAATGTTGAAGCGACCAAGGTCGGCGCCCTGTCTAAGTCGCAGTTAGCGGCGTTCCTCGACAGCAACATCTGATGCTGCTGCCCCGGCTACTGTGAGCCGGGGCTCACTTTTTCTGCCAAAACCTAGACTCAGCGACTCAGCGGTGCTAGATTTGCTTTCCAACTCCTGGTCGCCCCCTGCGACAGTGGCTAATATTTACTGCAGCCAGCTCATCGCCCCATTCCTATATGGCGGCCGAAACCCAACCCTATCCTGCCGACACTACTATTGCTCAACGACCCTATGAACCTGACCGAACTCAAACAAAAACCTATTACCGAACTGCTTGAAATCGCCAACCAGATGACCCTGGAAAATATGGGTCGCTCGCGTAAACAGGATGTGATTTTTGCCATTCTGAAAAAACACGCGAAAAGTGGCGAAGATATCCATGGCGATGGTGTCCTGGAAATCCTGCAGGACGGTTTTGGTTTTCTCCGCTCAGCTGACTCTTCTTATCTCGCTGGTCCTGACGATATCTACGTCTCGCCTAGCCAGATCCGCCGTTTCAACTTGCGCACCGGCGATACCATTGCCGGCAAAATCCGCCCACCTAAAGATGGTGAGCGCTACTTTGCGCTGTTGAAGGTCGACTCGATCAACTTCGATCGCCCTGAAAACACCAAGAACAAGATTCTCTTCGAGAACCTGACACCGCTGTTCCCGGATGATCGTCTGGTGATGGAAGCTGGCAACGGCTCCACCGAAGACCTGATGGGCCGCATCATCGATCTATGCGCGCCTATCGGCAAAGGTCAACGCGGCCTCTTGGTAGCTCCGCCAAAAGCGGGTAAGACCCTGATGTTGCAAAACATCGCTTCCAACATCGCTCGCAACAATCCCGAGTGTCACTTGATCGTACTGCTGATCGACGAGCGTCCGGAAGAAGTGACAGAGATGCAGCGCACCGTACGCGGTGAAGTGGTTGCTTCCACCTTCGACGAGCCGCCTAGCCGCCACGTTCAGGTCGCTGAAATGGTGATTGAGAAGGCCAAGCGTCTGGTTGAGCACAAGAAAGACGTGATCATCCTGCTCGATTCCATTACGCGTTTGGCGCGTGCCTACAACACCGTTATCCCGAGCTCCGGCAAGGTATTGACCGGTGGTGTCGACGCCCACGCCCTGGAAAAGCCAAAGCGTTTCTTCGGCGCCGCGCGTAACATCGAAGAAGGCGGCAGCTTGACCATCATCGCGACCGCGCTGGTAGATACTGGTTCGAAGATGGACGAAGTAATCTACGAAGAATTCAAAGGTACCGGCAACATGGAGATCCACCTGGATCGAAAGATTGCCGAAAGACGTACCTTCCCAGCGATCAACATCAACCGTTCCGGCACGCGCCGCGAAGAGTTGCTGACCAGCGAGGAAGAATTGCAGCGCATGTGGATTTTGCGCAAAATTCTGCACTCAATGGACGAAGTTGCCGCTATCGAATTCCTTTTGGATCGTCTGAAGGACAGCAAGACCAACGACGAATTCTTCCAGTCAATGAAGCGCAGCAAGAACTAAGCTGTAAGCGACAGGCCTCAAGCTGCAAGCTCGCCCTAGGCGACTTGCAGCTTTTTGCAATCTACGCCACCCGACAGGCGTCTTTGTCGGCATAATGTGCTTCTGACCAGACACCCCAGGCCGCAGCATGCTTTTTACTGCCTGCAGCCTGCCGCTTGAGGCTTGAAGCTGAAATGCAATACTCCGATTTACGCGACTTCATCAAGGGACTGGAACAGCGCGGCGAACTCAAGCGCATTCAAACCCCTGTCTCGCCCATTTTGGAAATGACCGAAATTTGCGACCGCACGCTACGCAAGGGCGGCCCCGCACTGCTTTTCGAGAACCCTACAGGTTATGACATGCCGGTACTCGGCAACTTGTTTGGCACGCCCGAACGGGTCGCCATGGGCATGGGTGCGGAAAGCGTCAGCGAGTTGCGAGAGATCGGTAAGCTACTGGCTTTTCTGAAAGAGCCTGATCCGCCGAAGGGCTTGAAAGACGCCTGGTCCAAGCTGCCGATCTTTAGAAAAATCATCAACATGGCACCTAAAGTGGTAAGGGACGCGCCTTGCCAAGCCACCATTTTCGAAGGCGAAGATGTCGATCTCAGCCGCATACCGGTACAGACTTGCTGGCCCGGTGATGCTGGCCCACTGATTACCTGGGGGCTGGTGATCACCAAAGGACCGTACAAAGAGCGCCAGAATCTAGGTATCTACCGGCAGCAAGTGATTGGCCGCAACAAAGTGATCATGCGCTGGCTTAGCCACCGTGGCGGCGCACTGGACTTCAAGGAGTGGCAGGAGAAACACCCTGGCGAACCTTTCCCCATTGCCGTCGCGCTAGGCGCCGATCCGGCCACGATTCTCGGCGCCGTGACCCCGGTACCCGACAGCCTTTCGGAATACGCCTTCGCGGGCTTGCTGCGCGGCCAGCGTACCGAATTGGTCAAGTGCCGCGGCAGCGATTTGCAAGTACCTGCCAGCGCTGAAATCGTACTGGAGGGCGTTATACATCCGGGCGAAATGGCAGCTGAAGGCCCTTTTGGCGACCATACCGGTTATTACAACGAGGTGGACAGCTTTCCGGTCTTCACCATCGAGCGCATCACTCAACGCGAAAAACCTATCTATCACAGCACCTACACCGGCCGGCCGCCGGATGAACCTGCGGTGCTGGGCGTCGCGCTGAATGAGGTTTTTGTGCCGTTACTGCAAAAACAATTCAGTGAAATTACCGACTTTTATCTGCCGCCGGAAGGCTGCTCTTATCGCATGGCCGTGGTGTCGATTAAAAAACAGTATCCGGGTCACGCCAAACGCGTGATGCTTGGAGTCTGGAGCTTTTTACGCCAGTTCATGTATACCAAATTCGTGATAGTGGTGGATGACGATATTAATATCCGCGACTGGAACGACATCATCTGGGCCATCACCACACGCATGGATCCCAAACGCGACACCGTGATGATCGATAACACCCCTATCGACTACCTCGACTTCGCCTCCCCCGTGTCCGGCCTCGGCAGCAAGATGGGTTTGGATGCCACCAATAAATGGCCAGGGGAAACAACCCGAGAGTGGGGCACCGCCATCCACCAAGACGAGGCCGTCAAACAGCGTATAGACGCGCTTTGGGCAGAGCTGGGTATCGATTGATGAGCGTTGCTGATAATTTGCTGAGGCTTTAATGATAGTTACGCTAAAACCTTCCGGTTTGACGCTGGATACGCAACCCGGCGAGCGCATTCTGGATGCCGCCCGCCGTCTAGGCTTTGATGCCCCGCACAGCTGCCGTAATGGCAACTGCCATGTCTGTGACGCTACTTTGCTGAGCGGCAGCGTCAGCCTGGCTGACGGTACGCAAACGGAGAGTGGTGACATCTACACCTGCGTTGCTGAGCCCCTGACCGATTGCGAGCTGCAGTGGGAAGGCATTCTCGCTCCCGGCGAACTGCCGGTCCGCGAGTTAGCCTGCCAGGTCATTGAATGCAGCGATATCGGCGGCGATGTTTGGCGTGTTCGCCTGCGACTACCGGCGGGAAAAACGCTACGCTACCACCCCGGTCAATACCTACTTCTGGAGCGTGAAGGCGCTGATCCTGCAGCATTTTCCATCGCTTCAGCACCGCAAGAAGGCCGCACGCTCGAGCTTCACATTTTGACACGCGATCCCATCACCCAAGCGGTAATCGACTACCTTCACAAGCACCGCATAGCGCGAGTTCAAATTCCTTTTGGGGACGCTTGCGCCCGTGAACTACCGCAACAACCCTTGGTGCTGATTGCCGCAGGTACCGGGCTGGCGCAGATGCAAAGCTTGATTGAGTCCTGCCTGGCGCAGGGCTTCAGCCAGCCGATACACTTGTATTGGGGCGTGCGCCACAGCGACGATTTTTATAAGGCACCGCATTGGGCACATTGGCAGGCGCAGCCTAACCTGTACCTGCATCAGGTAGTCAGCGATGAGGCCGAATGGCAAGGACGCGAGGGATTACTACACCAAGCTGTCTGTGAAGACCTTACCGACCTGGCGGACTACCGTTTTTTTGTCAGCGGCTCACCACCCATGGTCTACGCCACGCTGGACGCTTTGGTGGCAGCCGGCATGCCTGCCGAGCAGATGCATGCCGACACCTTCGCTTACGCGCCGCGTGACCCAGTCATTGGTTAATCAGCGACTGGGCAGTGGCAGGCTCGGCAGGCTTTCTTCCATCAAATCAAAGCCATCGTTAAGGACCGCGCGCGAGGCCTGCTGATCGCCCATGCGATCCAGCAACCGAGCCAACTCAGCACAGGTCTGAATGTCGCGCTTACTGGAGAAGCTGGCTTCTAGGTAGTCTCTGGCCTTACCCCAGAGGCTGTTGCGCTGCGCCAACCGACCTGCTGCCAAGAGCAGAGTCGCATTGTTCGGATGAGCCTGTAGCCACTGCTCTGCCGTCGCTAGCTGGCGCGCCGGATCACGACCCTGCACCAAACCGTACAAATGCACCAGACGGTCGTTGTAGTTGGCTTGCAGCACATTACGCAAAGCCTCCTCGGCCAAGATCTCACGACCTTTAGCGCGCAGCTGCAGGCAGTAAACCTCAACCACCAGCGGGTCGTCGCGCATGCGCTTGGGCATGTTTTCCCACGCGGCGATCACCAAGCTGGCCGGATCTACATCCGCTGGCGCAGTGCGTTGACCTGCTTGCAGCAGGAGAGCGTTGTGTACTTGATACTCCAAGGCATCCTGCTCTGCTGGGTGAAGCACTTGCTGCTTACGCAGCTCCGGCAACAGAGCCAGCAGGCTGGACCAATCCTCAAGCCGCAGATATACCTGACTCATCAACTTAAGTGCATACAGATGCTTGGGATGCTCTTTGCGCAACCGCGTCAGGGTAGCCAAAGCTTGCTCAAGCTGACCACGGCCAATCTGCAGCTGCGCTTGGGTCACAGCAATCGCCACATCCGCCTTGGGCGTGGTTTCATAGGCCTCACGCAGCAGGTTGTCGCACTCACTGTAGTCTTCCAGTTCGTTCGCGGCTCTGGCAGCGGCCAGATAATTGATCAGCGGTAACTCAGCATGCGGCGCTGATTTTTTCAGCAGCCGTAAAGCCGACTTCCAATGCCCTTCGGCAAACTCCAGCAGACCACGGGTAGCCACCACATTTGCACGCTGTTGCAGATTGCGACGTGACCATGGATTGATCCTGCGACCCGAGGCATTAAGCACCCGCACCAGCGCCCGTACCAATAGCAACAACAACCAAAACGCCAGCAGCAAGCCAACCCCGACCCAGACACTGGTCTCAATCGAGAAATTGCGCCAGGCAATCAATATATAACCCGGGTCTTCCGCCACTGCCATACCCAACAGCGCCGCCACCAACAACACGGCGAGAATCGCGATATAGCTTTTACTCATCGTCGGCCTCCGGTTGCTTGGCTGCAGAGGCGGAGCGTCGATTCTGAATATACGTAGCTAAACTCTGTTGCAGCGGCGCTAGATCCGGTGGATTCAAGCTGACCGCTTCGTCGTGCAGCGCCTGCAGTTGTTTCTGCATGCCCTCCACTTGCGGGTTTTCCAGCTCGAAATACTGAGCTAGGATTTTTTCAGCCTGCGTCAGGCTAGCCTGATATACCTGCTCTTCACCGCGCAACGCGGCCCACTGGGCCTGCTCCATAGTCAGCTGCAATGTGCGTTGTACCCGCTGCATTTCAGCTTCATCCAGCAGTGGTGTAATGACTTTGCCACGCTGAAAATCGACGCGCACATAACGCTCAAGGCGCATCAAAACCCGATCCCAGCGGTCGCGGCGTTGCAAACGATCGGCATACTCTTCTTCGGTCGTCACTTCATCGGGATCGAACTCGGGCACGGGCAGCAGCACTAGACGCTTGACCTGATCATGCAGCGCAGCAAGCCGCAAAAAAACACCGGGCCGATCCAGTTCCGGCAGACCATCCAGCTCTGTCTTAAATTGCGCCAGTTGTTCACGCACGCCATACAGGCCACTGTCCGGCATGGACTTGAGGATACCGTCAACCGTGCTCAGCAGCTCGCGCGCCGCACTAACATCCTGCACCGCCAATAAACGCAGTGATGCCAGACGCAACAGATACTGCGCCTCGGCCAGCTTCCAATCTTCACGGCCGTCGCCCTGGAGAATATCCAGGCGCTCGCCAACCGCTTGTTGGCTACGCTGCATCTCCGCCACTAAGCGTTGCATCGCTTGCCAGTCGTTACCCTGCGGCACGCCTTCCAGGCGGCCATTGAGCTGCTGTTGGCGCTGCTCACCGCCAGCCTGCATCTGCTCGAGCAACACCCGCAATTGTGCTTGCTGTTGATCTTGTTGCACCTGCCGCTGCTGCCATTGCCAAAGACTGAAACCCAGCGCCAGCAAAGCGATTAATAAAGCCAGCCAAACCAACCAGCGACCACCGCCGGCACTTTTTGGGCGCGCGGTGGCACCCGGCTTCGGCGGTTTGCCTGGTTTATTTGAAGAATCCGGCTTGGCACTTGGTTTGGTGGCCGCTGCTTGCGGCTTTGCTTTGTCACCCGGAATAGCAGTATTCGGCGACTGTTCGGTCGCACTCGGCGCTACTGCGCTGTCCGTGTTCTTGTTCGGTTCTGTTGGTTCCACGCCTATCCCCTTTAGTCCTTCAGCGGGTGCGCCCGCACAGCCTCGATAATGGCTGCATCATCCGCACCCTCGCAGATTACTACATCGTGACAACCAAGGTCTGCGGCTTGCGCCGCAACCCGTGCGCTCGGCACCCAGCAGCGCCAATCGCGCTGGCGTTGCCAGTCAATGCCAGCAGCCGCATGCCAGTACTCCAGCGCCTGGCTGCTGAGCACTACAATACCCTTTACCCCGCGTGCCGCCACCGCCGTCAGCGCAACGGGCAAACCCGCCGGCGACCGTCGCTCATAAAGCTCAAGATAGTCGACCTGGCCACCGGCCGCGCGAATCTGATCCGCGAGGTGCTCGCGACCACCCAAGCCGCGCCAGATCAAAACTTTGAGATCAGCCCGCGTAAAATGCGACTGCCACAACGGCAAACGCAGCAGTGCTTCGCTGTCTTGCCCATCAATCGGAAGCTGAACCGGCAAGCCAATATTCTGCAACGGCTCGGCACTACCAGGTCCCACTGCCAGCCAATCGATACCCACTGGCGTTTGCGGCCAGTATTGATCCAGCCGGTCCAGGCCAAGCTTAGCGGCCAGCCGGCTGACCACAATGACCGCCTGATAACGATCCAGCTCCAGCATCAACCTACGCTGCGCTCCTGTCTCATCAACAGGCACAAGCTCCAGCAGCGGCAGGCTTTCACAGCCAATACCCAAAGCCTCCAGCTGCCGCGCCAAACGTTGATTATCGGCTGGCTGACGCGTGAGCAGTAGCGCGTTGCTCACCGCGGCGGCTCACCTTCATATACAGCATCAAGAATGGCTTGAGCACCCTGGCGCAGCAGATCTTCAGCAACCGAAACCCCCAAAGCTTCCGGGTCAGAGTCCGCGCCACGCGCCTCTGCGCGCAGCATGCACTTGCCGTCGGGATCACCGACCAAGCCACGCAACCACAGCTCGCCGTTGGCGCGCTCGGCATAACAGGCGATAGGCACCTGACAACCGCCGTTCAAATGCGTATTCAGTGCACGCTCGGCACGCACACGCAGGGCGCTGTCCTCATCATTCATCTGCGCCAGCAGCGCGTGCAGCTCGGTGTCACTGTTGCGGCACTCAATACCCACCGCGCCCTGCCCACCTGCCGGCAGACTCTCTTCCGGCGGCATCGCGTAGCGAATACGTTTATCAAAGCCCAGCCGCAGCAAGCCGGCGGCGGCAAGAATAATGGCGTCGTAGTCTCCGGCGTCCAGTTTGGCTAAACGGGTATTCACATTGCCGCGTAGGAAGCGCACGTGCAGGTCAGGTCGGCGTGACATCAGCTGTGCCTGGCGGCGCAAACTCGAGGTGCCGACCACACTACCCGGCGGCATGCTATCGACTTTGTCATGGTGGTTGGAGACAAACGCATCACGCGGATCTTCACGCTCGCAAATGGCATAAAGACCCAGCCCCTCGGGAAACTGCATGGGCACGTCTTTCATCGAATGCACCGCCAAGTCGGCCTCATCGTTGAGGATCGCGGTCTCCAGTTCTTTGACGAACAGCCCCTTGCCGCCAATTTTGGCCAGCGGCGAGTCAAGTAACTGGTCACCACGGCTAACCATGGGCACCAGGCTAACGTGTACTGAGGGGTCGAGTTGTTCCAGGCGCGCCTTAACGTATTCGGCCTGCCACAGGGCCAAAGCGCTCTTGCGGGTGGCAATTCGCAGATGTCGAGTCATGGGATTCTCATTCAAAACCAACCTGCATGATACGCGATGCCTTTGCGGGCATCCATGCGAGCGGGCGTCGCACTCGCCTCACAGGCGATCCATCAAACGGCGCACCCCCGGCACGTGGCGGCGACTCACGGTCAAGGTTTCGCCCTCAAGGTCCTTGAGACACAGCTCAAAATGGCCCATGGCGGTGCGCTGCAGGCACTCGATGCGGTGACGCGCCACCAGTGCGTTGCGATGAATACGCACAAATTCGTCGCCAAACTCATCTTCCAGCGACTTCAGCGGTTCGTCCAACAGGACTTCGCCACCAACGTGACGCAGGGTCACGTATTTATGGTCGGCAATGAAATAAAGCACATCTTCAATCGGGATCAGCTCGATACCTTTTCGGGTTCGCGCACTGATATGGCTGCGCGCCTGACCGGTGTCAGCCTGGTTTCCAGCCTTACCGAGGCTCGCTAACTGCATGCGATTGGGGCGCTGCGCTTTGGCCAGGGCACTAGCCAAATCCTCGCTGCGCACCGGCTTAAGTAAATAGCCCACTGCGCTCACAGCGAAGGCATCCAATGCATATTCGCCATGCGCGGTACAGAAAACCACGGCCGGCGCGTCGCTGCTTTCACACAGCTTCGCCGCGGTTTGCAGGCCATCCAGGCCTGGCATGCGAATATCCAACAGGACAATGTCAGGTCGTAACTCTTCCACCAGACGCAGTGCTTCATGGCCGTTGCTGGCCATATCCGGTAGCGCCTTGTAACCGGGCAACGCAGAGACCAGTCGAGCCAGGCGCTCTCGTGCAAGGGGTTCATCGTCAGCGATCAGTACTTTCATACTTCAATGACTTCTCTGCTGTAGTTAGGACGTTTGCCTACAAGGATAGACCAGCCTGCTGAAGAAGCATGCGTCTTCACGCCAGAGCTCCACACGCGACTCTTCACCAAACAGGGCCTGTAACCGCGCACGCGTATTTTCCATCGCCATGCGCGCACCCTGATGGTTGTCCATCTGATCAGGACAGGTATTGCGCACCATAAGTTCAACCAACTGGTTCGAATAGTGCGCGGTAATAACAATTTCACCACCGTCAAGACGCGGTTGCAGACCATGCAAAATGGCATTTTCCAGCAGTGGCTGCAGGGTCAACAGCGGCATGGGCGTGCTATCGGGCAAGCCTTTAACCTGCCAGCTGACGCGCATGCGCTCGCCAAGACGATACTGCTCTATGCGCAAATAGCCCTCGCATAGGCGCCGCTCTTCAGCCCAGGTTGCCAGGCTTTCGGCACTGCCCAGGTTGGCGCGAAAAAGATCGGACAGATCCAATACCGATTGCTCAGCCTTAACCGGATCGGAAGCAATCAGGCTGACGATACTGTTGAGACTGTTGAATAAAAAGTGCGGACGGATACGCGACTGTAATGCCTGCAGACGCGCGCGCAACTCCGCTTGATTCTGTCGCTGCCATTGCTGCTGCAGATAGAAATAGCGCAGCAGCAGGCTGGTCATGATTAGCGCGATGACGCCATGTCGCAGTAACTGCTCGGTTTGCCAATGCAACGCGCCGGTCATGCCACGATAAACAATCCAGTCGCCGATCACGGTAAAGCCCAGCGTCAGCCCAACCACAACCGCGAAGCAGGCGGCGATTGCCAGCCCTAGGGGACGGCGCTGCATCCAGCTGCGCAGGCGACACAGTAAAGCCGCAGAGAGCAGTACAACCCACTGCACAAACAACGAAGCCATTGCCAGCCCAAGCCAGTTGAAACCTTCTGCCGCCGGTTGCGCTAACACCCAAACCAGCACCACTAATTGCGCCAATACCACCAGGGTAAATACAGCAACAGACGAGCACAGGTCGGGGAGGAAAAAATCCTCACCAGCGTAGGGATGTTTAAGCAACGACCAGAATCCATTCTTCATTGCACAAGTGTCCGCCAGCCGGGCGCCATCGCGCAAGCGTGAAATGGTATGCTATCGGCTTTTACTCGCAGCGGAACAGTCCGACACATGAGCCAAGACCAGACAACCAATCAATCCTGGGGTGGCCGGTTCAGCGAACCGGTTGATGCCTTCGTCGCCCGTTTCACCGCCTCGGTGGACTTCGACAAGCGTCTTTACAAACATGATATTCAGGGCTCCATCGCCCACGCCACCATGCTCGCCAAGGTTGGCGTACTGAGTGATGCGGAGCGCGATACCATCATCGAAGGCTTGCACGCCATACAGCTCGAGATTGAGGCCGGCGAGTTCGCCTGGAGCGTCGAGCTGGAAGACGTGCACATGAATATTGAGGCACGCTTAACTGCTCGCATCGGCGTGACCGGCAAAAAACTGCACACCGGGCGTTCACGTAACGATCAAGTCGCCACCGATATCCGCCTATGGCTGCGTGAAGAAATCGACGTCATTCTGGTCGAGCTTCAGCGTTTACAAAGCGGCCTGCTGGGTCAGGCGGAAAGCCACAGCGCAGTGATCATGCCCGGCTTTACGCACCTGCAGACCGCGCAGCCAGTGACTTTTGGTCATCACCTACTGGCTTGGTTCGAGATGCTACAACGCGATCGCGAACGCCTGCTCGATTGCCGCAAGCGAGTCAACCGCATGCCACTCGGCAGCGCCGCGCTGGCGGGTACGACTTACCCGATCGACCGCAGCATCACCTGTGAGTTATTGGGGTTTGATTCTATTTCCGGCAATTCGTTGGACGGCGTTTCTGATCGTGATTTCGCCATCGAATTCTGCGCTGCTGCGGCATTATCGATGATGCACCTGTCGCGCTTTTCTGAAGAGCTGGTGCTATGGACCAGTGCCCAGTTCAACTTCATCGAGCTGCCCGACCGCTTCTGTACCGGCTCGTCGATCATGCCGCAGAAGAAGAACCCCGACGTACCTGAACTGGTGCGCGGCAAGTCGGGCCGTGTTTACGGCCACCTGATGGGCTTGCTAACGCTGATGAAAAGCCAGCCGCTGGCCTACAACAAAGACAATCAGGAAGACAAAGAGCCGCTGTTCGATGCAGTCGATACTCTGCGCGACTGTCTGAGAGCTTTCGCTGACATGATCCCCGCCATCCAACCGCGCGTGGATGTGATGCGTGAAGCAGCACTGCGTGGCTTCTCTACTGCGACCGACCTGGCTGACTATCTGGTTCGCAAGGGCCTGCCGTTCCGTGACTGCCACGAAATTGTTGGCCACGCGGTGAAGTACGGCGTAGATAACAAGAAAGACCTGGCCGAAATGAGCCTGGATGAGCTGCGCCAATTCAGCGATCAGATCGAACAGGATGTGTTTGAAGTGCTGACGCTGGAAGGCTCGGTAAACGCCCGCGATCACATTGGCGGTACTGCTCCCGCGCAGGTCTTGGCGGCGGTACAGCGTGGCCGAAAGCTGCTCGACTGCTGAGTTTGCTACGCGGCAGAGCAGCTGCCAACAAGCCTGTAGACAATAAAAAACCCGCCGAACACTAGCTGTCCGGCGGGTTTTTTAGGCGGTGCGCTAGCTTAGCCTTCGTCAGACAACTCAACAGAGAGCACGTAATTACCCGTGCTGCCGCCATCGTAGTCTTTGCTGGTCAGACGATAACTACCGCTATCCAGATAACGCCCGATACGTGCGTTAGTACCGCCAGCGCTATCGTCATCTTCCACATCCAAACCGCCACCTTCAAGGCTCAGAAAGGCGTCAAAGTCAGATGAAATCAAATCGACGTGGTAGAAACCGGGCTCGCTGATCACCAACGTAGTCTGACTGCCTTGCTCACTGCTTATGCGACCGGCGACGACCTCTCCCGGGCGCACGCGGTTGCTGTTACTACTGACCGGCTGTAGTGAGCTGATCAAAGTGAACAACCCGGCGCTACCGTCTGCCGTCGTAGCTGATACCCGGTAGGTGCCAGGCTGCACTAGCGCGGTGATCAGGGCATCCAGATTCTCACCAGCGCTATCGTCATCCTCGGTATCCACGCCAGGCCCCTGCAGAGTAAGGTAGCTGTCTACCTCGCTGGAGCTCATGCGTACCCGCAAAAGCGCGCGCTCGGGCACTACCAACTGATATTGCCTGGGGCTGCTATCCGCCAGACCAGTGATGGTTTGGCCAATACTGAGCTCGCCACTGTCGGTCAGCTCAACACCTTGCGGTATGGCCCGGCGGCTCACCTGCAAGTCGTAGGTGCCCTCGGCCGGCTGATCCAGTGCAGTAGCCGTGACCTGATACTCACCAGGCTGTAACTGCGCAACCAATAGCGAGTCGGTGGACTGGCCAGAGTCATCGTTTTCCAGGCTCAGTCCGCCGCCACTGAGCTTGAGCACAGTATCCAGCTCCTCAGAGGCCATGCTGATCTGGTACAGACCCGGCTCACTGACACTCAGCTGGTAACTGTTGGAGCTTTGCGTGCGGCTCAGCAACCCATAGATGGCATCGTCTAACGCCAATACACCGCTGTTCTGCACAGTGATCTTGTCGAGCTCAAGTTCAAAAGGACCGTAACCGGTTCCGGCACTACCACTCACGCCGAGCCGATAACGCCCACTGGTCTCTGGCGCGAGGTGCAAGACACCCTGGCTAGGACCGCTGACCAACTGACCACGCTCATCCGTAAGGGTCAAAGTAGCGTCTTCCAGCGCGCCACTCTGGCGCACTCGAATCAAGTCGCCTTGGTTCAGATTCAACTCAAATACCTGGTAATGCGAGCCATCGTTGATATTGACCGGGCTGGAGCTGGTTATTTCGCCCTGCAAACGCTTGCCATCGTTGCTCACCAGGTCACTAGCAGGCTGCATGCCAACGCAACCAGACAGAGCAACGGTGAGACCAAGGGCGAGAGCAGAACGGGAAAAAGGTGTGATAAAAGCAAAAGAAGACCGCATGCAAAATCCTTCTGGAAGTTGAAACATCCTGAGCCGGTGCAGCATGAGCACCTTAACTACGCGTGTGGTATCCAGATTATGCCCTACCAACGGACAGCGCCTCCAGTACCCGTTTAGGGTATGTGCGCTGCTTCCGACTTTTCCTACACGACGGACGCCCAGATAAAAAACGCGCCGAACCAGGACTGGTTGGGCGCGTTCGTTAAAGCAAAAACAATACGTCTTATGGGCTTACTTGGCAGCAGGTGCAGGAAAGGCGCTATCCACGCCACTCTGCATTGTCGGTTCCTCGGTGATGCGCAGGTAACTACCGTTCTGCGAGGTGTAAGCATCCCAGTCAATAGTTGTGGTAGACGGATTGCCGGTACGTGCGAAGTTAGCCCACATATCACGCATGGTTTCGGTCACGTACACGTCGTTGGCTTTCCAGCCCGGATGATTGGCGAGAAAGCCCGCGGGGGTCGGTACGTCACTGCCCACTTCCTTGATACCGGTCAGGCCGAGCAGGTAGTGCGACACGAAGCTACCGGGGTAGTCAAACACATAGACCAGCTCCGAGCCGTGATAGGCCAGCGAGCCTTTTTCAGCCCAGTTGTCCGGCAGATGATCAAACACGTACGCATAAACATCTGCGTCGTTGTAATCGGCCATCCACGGCATATACCACTTAAAGCCTTCAATCAGATCGGGGGTATCACCCTCGTTGGCTCCAGCCATGACAGGCACATCGTTGTGAGTACTCGCTTCAAAGCTGTTACGGATACCGTCGGTCGAGTAGTAGCCATCAACATTCGGGGAGAATACTCGCCCGCTCGCGTTGGCCGCGTTCACCAAATCCACCCACGGAACCGAGCGCATTGCAGCAGCCACATCTGAGGCGGATTGAACCCCGAGCTTTTCCGCCACAGCAACACCATCTTGCTCCTCAGCAGCCAAGGGGTTCTCCACGGGCATCAGCACATCGGCCGGTCCAGCCATGCCGCTTTGTACTATGGCCTTGTGAAATAAGCCCTTGGCCAAGGGCGAGTTGATCAACGAAAGCACTTTACCGCCACCGCCGGATTCGCCAAAGATGGTGACGTTGTCAGGATCACCGCCAAAGGCCGCAATATTGTTTTTCACCCACTTCAACGCCGCAACCAGATCGAGCTGACCGTAGTTGCCGGAACTCGTGTTACTCGACTCCGCTGTCAACGCAGGGTGCGCCATGTAGCCAAACGGCCCAAGACGGTGATTGACCGTAACCACAATCACGCCTTCTTTCGGCAGCGAGGTATTGTTGAACGCCTTGGTATTGCCGGTGAGAATGGCAAACCCGCCACCATGGAACCAGACCATCACTGGCAGCTCCTCACCGGCATAGCCATCGGGTACGGTTACGTTGAGATAGAGACTATCTTCGCTCATGCCACCTTCACCAAACGACTGGTATGCCGGAGTCTGCGCGGACTGGTTAGCCCACGCGGTGGCGTACCGCACGCCCTCCCAGGCTTCTGGTTCTACCGGCGGCTTCCAGCGCAGCGCATCCAGTGGTGGTTTGGCGTACGGAATGCCATACCAGGCCCAGGTGCCGTCGGCATGCTGGAAGCCTGAGAGCTGGCCGTACTCGGTTTCAACCACTTTACCGGGTGCCAGCGAGCGAGCCATATGCTCCCGCGCCGCAGCGGCGCTAACTACGCTACGTGGGCGCGGATCGGTATCGGTAAATACGGGCGGTTCGGCCTCGTTCAGCTCGGTCAGGAGCGCGGCCAAAGACGCGGGAAAGGTCGCCGAAGGCTGATCCAGATCCAAGCTATCGAAGTGGTTAGCAACAATCGCGGCGACCTCTTCGGTGATCAGAATGCCGTTATTCAGCACAGCATCCTGATCGAGCGTTTGCAGCAGCACAGCAAGATTATTGACCCGGTTATTGCTGACATCTGTGGCATCTTCGACCAGATCAAGCGGGGTGATGATCGCAGCGCCTGAAGCGGAGCCCAGCTCCAGGTCACCGATGCTGAAGGCAAGGCTTTCACCAGCGTTATACTGAAATTCGCCAGCACTGCTGGTGGTGCCGTTGTGGCTACTGCTCTGGTAATGCAATCCGCCAACGGGGCTGTCCATGAAGACGCCTGTGGAGGCGCTTGCGCCCGCATCGGAATCATCATCACCGCCACCGTCGCTAAAACAGCCAGTGAGAGAAATAGCCAACGCGAGTGCGGTAAGGGGGAAAACCAGCGTAGGGATTGAGGGCATACGCCTAGGATTGGATTTAGTCATCGCGGTATCTCTTTGTTGTACTTGTTGAGAGGGTGCAGTCTTGGCCTGCAGGAAAACCCTAGCCGCCCAATCAAGCCCGATCAATCGAACAAAAAGACTCACAAGTGATACTTTATTTACGAAACCCCCATGCTAGTCATTTATATTTTTTGAAGCTATTGATTGCTCGCAAATTTACTGGCGCAAGAGCACACATCAGACGCGATGGCTGATACAAAACACGCGTACAACGACCAAGCACTTCCAACAGTATTCACACTGCTGATTTAGTGGCATTACGCCCAGCTCTGGCCCACCCAAACGCCAAAAAGCGCCCGACAGATCTCACCCGGCTTCAACCTGCCAGCGGCTGCTGTTGGGTAATACAGTGAATATTGCCGCCGCCTAGCAAAATCTCGCGGCCGGGCACAGTAACTACCCTTCGATCCGGAAAAATACGCTGCAGAATTTCCAGCGCTACTGCGTCCTGCGGATCATCGAAAGCGGGGGCAACCACACCGTCATTGACGATAAGAAAGTTAACGTAAGATCCCGCCAACTGAATTGAAGGATCACGCGGCTGGCTGCCCGCTACAACCGCCACACCGGCGCATTCTTCAGCAGTAGCAAACAAGGGCCCGGGAATAGGAATGCGGTGTACCAAGAGTTCACGGCCCTGGGCGTCACGCTGACTCTCCAGCACCTGAGCCGCAGCCTGACAGCGTGCATAGTTAGGGCTGTGCTCGTCATCGGTCCAGGCCAACAACACCTCGCCGGGACGGACAAAACAGCAGAAGTTGTCGACGTGACCGTCGGTTTCGTCGTTATACAGCCCGGAGGGCAGCCAGATCACTTTGCTGATGCCCAAGTGGTCCGCCAGCATCAGTTCAATTTCTTCGCGTTGCAGGTGCGGATTGCGGTTGGCGTTGAGCAAACACTCTTCCGTGGTCAGCAGTGTGCCTTCGCCATCCACATGGAATGAGCCACCTTCCAGTACGAAGCCTTCGGTGCGATAACGCGGGCATCGTTCCATGGCAAGAATCTTATCTGCCACTTGGTCGTCCAGCGCCCAGTCGGCATAAAGCCCACCGTTGTCACCGCCCCACGCATTGAACGTCCAATCGACGCCGCGCAGGCTGCCCTGACCATTAATTACAAAGCTGGGGCCCGTGTCGCGCACCCAACCATCGTTGCTGCTCAACTCAATCACGCGGATACCGGGATGGTCGAGTATGGCAGCGGCATTTGCATACTGCCCTGCGCTGGCACAGACAGTCACTGGCTCAAAGCTGGCAATCGCCTTGGCCACTTCAGCGAAAGCGGCCTGTGCAGGCACCGCCTGATCGCGCCAGTTATCCGGGCGCTCGGGCCAAACCATCCAGGTCTGGCTGTGAGGCGCCCATTCGGCGGGCATGAAGTAACTATCCTGTCGCGGTGTGCTGTGCAGCGTATACATGGGTAATCAGGATTCCTGTGAGCCATCCAATGTTTTGATCGGACCGTAAAGGTTCGGGCGTCGGTCGCGGAATACCCCCCAAGCGCTGCGGATATGTTCAAGCGCGTCGAGGTCGAACTCTTGTATCAGTACGCCGGTTTCCGTCTCATTCAGTTCCTGCACTTTTTCACCGAACTGGTTGGCAATGAAAGACGAGCCGTAGAAAGTGATGTCGTAGTCGCCCTGCTCTTCCTTGCCAATGCGGTTGCTAGCCACCAGCGGCATCAGGTTGGCGCCGGCGTGGCCCTGCTGAACACGCTGCCAATGATCACGCGAGCTGATACCGGGATCATGCGGCTCGCTGCCGATCGCCGTTGGATAAAACAGCACTTCGGCGCCCATCAGCGCCATGCTGCGGGCGCATTCAGGGAACCATTGATCCCAGCAGATACCAACGCCGATTTTCGCGTAACGGGTCTGCCACACCTTGAAACCGGTATCACCCGGGTTGAAGTAATACTTCTCGTGATAGCCCGGGCCATCCGGGATATGGCTCTTGCGGTATACGCCCAAATTACTGCCATCAGCATCGATGATGACGATGCTGTTGTAGCGCGCACGGCCAGCCAATTCGAAGAAACTGATCGGCAACACCACGCTCAGTTCTTTGGCCAACGCCTTGAAATGGATGATGGCCGGATTGTCATCAACAGGGGTAGCCAACTGCAAGTAATCGGCGTTCGGCTTCTGACAGAAATAGGGCGTCTCAAACAGCTCTTGAATAAGGATGATCTGGGCGCCCTGCCCCGCCGCTTCGCGCACCAGCTTTTCGGCCTGTGCAATATTGGCTTCACGATCCCACGAACAGCTCATCTGAGTTGCAGCTACGGTGACGGTACGGGCCATGGTTCACTCCTGACAGATAAATAACTTTTGACTTTATATTCGATAAATATCGGCAAATCAACGAATTAATAACAGATAAAAACAGTTAATCCGACAAAGTGTCGAATTTAATCGACAACAAGCCCATCGATAACGGCCTGATTTTTTAAACATTAACTGCCATCAGTCGGCGGAGAGTCTCAACCGTCCGAAGTGAGCGGATTCTGCCGATAAAAATCGGCCAAATGCTGATACACCTCTGGCCAGGTGTGCTGCAGCATGGCCGGGCGCTCGAAGAAGGTCTCGGACAGTACCGCGAAGAACTCGGCTGGCGCTTCCAGCGCGTAAGCGTCAATCGGCAGTTTCTCACCAGCGGCGGCACGACGCCCCAGGTCATCCCAAGCGGCACTCATGTCGCGCTTCCAGTCAGCGGGGCTCATGCCGTGATGTAGCGGCGGAGCACCATTGGCGCCGTCGTGCCGCATATCCAGCGTGTGCGCCAACTCGTGGATGACCACGTTATAACCATCGCGTTGACCGGATAACTGCACATCCGCGAGCGATAGCACCACGGGGCCACGTAACCAGGCCTCACCACTCAGGTTACGACCACCCTCATGCACCACACCGGCCTCGTCTTGCCAGCTGTGCTCCGCATGAAAAGGGCCATCGTATAGAATCAGCGTTTTCCAGCGGTCATACCAATCCAGCCCCAGTTCAAGCACTGGCACTACCGCCATGCCCGCAATCCGCAAACACAGCTCGTCACTGGCCTCAGCATCACCCGCCGCATGCAGATTCTTGCGCAGCAATAATCGCAGCGCCATATCCTGCAGTTTAGTGCGTTTAGCATCGCTAAGACCTTGATACACAGACCAGTCGCCCAGAGCCTGTTGCCAAAGCTCCGGACTGATATCCAGCTCCGCCAACTGACGATCTTCCCGCCATTCGGCGAAACGTTTGAACAAGCTCATACCAACTCCTTGTCAGCCGGTGTCAATAATGGGGGTAAGTAGAGGCCAAGGTAAGCAGTCATCATGCGCGTAGCCTCGCGGCACAGCACCGGGGTTAGCTGGCCATGTTGCTGATAATCAACAGCCAACAACTTATCTGCCGCCTGCATGGCCAGCGTAAATATATCCACTTCCTGGGGCAGCGGCGGCAACTGGAAAAATGCCTCCAGGCAGCCACGAAAGCGCAGCCCCAGCTGGCGATCATGCAACCGATCAGCCTGGCGTACGGCACTCAGCTCATGCGCGCCCAGCAGTAACTCGCGGGCAGCCGCATTGCTCTGATAATAATCCTGAAAACGCTGCTCCAACTCCGCCACCAAAGCCATCCAGCTAACCGGCGCGGGTGTCACCGGCAACTGCAGCACCGCGTCGAGCTCGGCGAACACTTGCTGCGCCAAGGCACTTAGCACATCACCAGTCTGCGGAAAAAAATGATAGACCGAGGACGGTGGAATCTCGGCTTGCTCGGCAATCGCATAGATGGACAGATCGGCCAGCCCCTGTTGATCGAGCAATAGGCGCGTCGCTTGCAGGATGCGCGCTATGCGCTCCTGACTGCTGGCTCGGTGCTTAGGGGTAGATCGGCTCATGTTAATCTCGTTCAACGGCTATCCTGCAGACGATACCATAGCAGCGCCAGCGCTCGGATGGCGGTTTGCAGCGGCGCTCCCGGTGGCACCGGCCAATGCCGCGTGCGCGCCAGCAGGTCAAAACCAGCGGCATCGCCGAGCACGGTTTGCGCCATCAACTTGCCAGCCATGCCCGCCAACGCCACACCTTGTCCTGAGTAACCCTGCGCGTAAAGCGTACGTTGCCCCAAGCGGCCAAACACCGGCGCCTTGTTCAACGTCATCGCTACTTGCCCACCCCAGAGATACTCAAAGTCCTCCTCAGCCAACGCAGGAAACACCCGCGCCATCCGTTGACGCATGGTCGCACGCAAGGCATCCGGCTGCGCATCACGTGCGCTGGCGCGACCGCCAAACAGCAAGCGGTTATCGGCACTGAGGCGGTAATAGTCGATCAAGGTATTCATATCGCAGACTGCGGCACGCGAGGGAATCAGTTGCGTAGCCAACTCTCCCAGCGGCCGGGTTGCGCCTATATAGCTACCAATCGGCATAAAGCGTTTACGGTGCCAAGGCAGCAGCTTGCCAAGATAAGCGTTGCCCGCCAGCAACAAATGCTGGGCGCGGACCTTGCCATTAGCCGTGCGAACCTCAATTCCTGTGCCCGACTCGGCACGGCTCAGTTCGGAATAATCCAGCACGGCAGAACTCTCAAATATCTGCGCCCCGGCAGCCTCAGCGGCTAGCGCTAACCCATGCGCATATTTCAACGGGTGCAGGTCGCCGCCACCCATGTCCATTACGCCAGCCTGATAATCGGACTGCAGTAATGCCTGCAAAGAATTCCGCCCATGGAAAGCCAACTGGTCATAGCCAAGCGACTCCAGCTCCTGTTGCCAGGCCTGCAACTCAGGAACGTGCCGCGGCTTATTGGCTACCAGCAGGATGCCTGCCTTAAGGTCACAATCGATGTTGTGGCGCGCAACACGATTGCGCAGCAGCCCGACACCGTCCAGCGTCAGCTGCCAGGCCTTGCGTGCGTCCTCTACGCCCAACTCGGCGACCATACGGCCGTGATCACACGCTAAACCCGGATTGATTTGTCCACCATTACGGCCTGAACAGCCCCAACCAACCTGCTCAGCCTCCAGCACTATCACTCGCAAGCCGGCCTCCGCCAGCTCCAGCGCCGCAGATAAACCCGTAAAACCCGCACCCACCACGCATACGTCTGCCTTTAACTCACCGCGCAGCGAGTCTCGCTGTGCAGCCGTGCCCATGCTGGCGCGATACCAGGAATCATTCATCGACATACTTTTACTCCTGCACACAAACAAATCCCGCCAAACGGCGGGATTGTCTTGAGCTGTAGCGCCGGTGGGTTAGACCGTATGCAAATACCACATGTATTCCAGGTCGGAGATGGTCTTCTCAAACTCTTCCATCTCGCTTTCTTTACAGAGCACAAATACGTCGAGGTACTCTTCGCCGATGTACTCCTTCATCACTTCCGAGGTTTCTAACGCGCGCAGAGCGTCACGCAGGTTGGTCGGCAGTGAGGCCTCATGCTGGTCGTAGGCATTGCCCTCGGTCATTGGCGGCGGCTCGACCTTGTTGCTGATGCCGTAGTGAATCGCCGATAACAGTGCAGCCATCAACAGGTAAGGGTTGGCATCGGCGCCAGCCAGGCGGTGCTCGATACGCATCGCGTCCGGGTCGCCGCCCGGCACTCGCACGGCAACGGTCCGGTTATCGACACCCCAGGTCGGTGCGCAAGGCACAAAGAAGCTGGGGCTGAAACGACGATAGGAGTTCACGTTCGGACAGAGAAACGCCATATATTCGGGTAATGTCTTCAGCAGACCACCCACCGCCCAGCGCAGGTTATCGCTCAGGCTGCCATCCGCATTGGAAGCAAAAATATTAGCGCCCAGTTCGTCAAGCAAACTGATGTGCACATGCATGCCGTTGCCTGCTTGATCGTAATAAGGCTTGGCCATGAAGGTGGTGTCCATTTCATGGTCATAGGCGACGTTCTTGATTACACGCTTGAGCAGTACGTTGTAATCGCAGGCAACCACCGGGTCATCCACGTGATGCAGGTTGACCTCAAACTGGCCCGGAGCCGATTCTGCTACGATGGCGTCAGCGGGGATGCCCTGTTCGTGGGCAGCTTCGATGACGTCCTCAAGAAACTCAGCGTACTCATCCAGATCATCCATCGAATAGACCTGAACCGAGTTCGGACGCTTGCCAGACATAGGTGAGCGCGGAGGCTGCGGACGGCCGGTAAGGTTCTCCTGGTCAATCAGGTAGAACTCCAGCTCAAAAGCAGAAACCGGGGTCAGCTTGAGGTCCTTGAAGCGTTCAACGATACGTTGCAGAACATAGCGGGGATCAGCGAAGAAAGGAGTCTTGCGGTCAAACTCATACATGGTCATCAATAACTGACCCGTTGGCCGCTTCTGCCAGGGCTCTATATTAAGCGTGCCCGGGATCGGTAGGCAGATCCGGTCGGCATCGCCGATTTCCAGCCCCAGACCGGTTTCTTCTACTGTTGTACCTTGAATGTTCAGGGCGAAGACAGAGGCTGGTAGTGCGATACCTTTTTCAAAGGCTTTGGATAGTGCGGATCGGTCGATTCGCTTGCCGCGCACGATGCCGTTCATATCGGCAATCAGCAGGTCAATAAAATGTATTTCCGGATGCTCGGCCAGAAAGGCCTCCGCTTCCTGGACGCTAGCGGGCTGAATGGCTGCCGCAGCACCCGCTCCGGGTTGGGCTTGCATGGGTTGTCACCTGTTGTTTGTAAAATATATCAATCACGAAAGTCGTAAGTGCAGAGTTAATCCGAAAGGCTTCATGGAGTCAATAGAGTAGCATCCGCACACTATAGGTGCGCACTGCACCAATTAAGGCCGTCAGAGCCATTTTTAACGTCCATCTCAACGCGATTCGATCCGCGATTTTGGCGTTTTGTGTTAATTATTTTTTATTGCTATTGTATAAAAAATCGAACAACAATGGCTTCGCGTAAGTTATTCACCACAGCCTTCGGACCCTCCATCTATGTCCATCAAACGCAAACCTTTAATAGGTATTCCCTGCTGTACTGAGCAAGTCGGCCTGCATCCTTTCCATGTTGTGGGCGAAAAATACATCCTCGGCGTAGTAGAGGGTGCCAAGGGATTGCCGCTACTGATACCGGCGCTGGGTAGCGCGCTGGATACAGAGCAATTGCTGGAGCTATTGGATGGCATTATGTTCACGGGCTCCCCCTCCAATGTCGAGCCGCACCATTACAACGGCCCCGCCAGCGCCGAGGGCACCAAACATGATCCCAAGCGCGACGCTACTACGCTGCCGCTGATCAAAGCAGCGATTGCGCAGGGTGTGCCGGTGTTGGGCATTTGTCGCGGCTTTCAAGAAATGAACGTAGCCTTTGGCGGCAGCCTGCATCAACGGCTGTATGAAGTCGGTGGATATATTGAACACCGCGAGCCAAAAGACCAACCGGTTGCCATTCAGTATGGTTTATCCCACGAGGTTCAGGTGGAACCGGGAGGATTGCTCTACGATATATCAGGCTGTAGCTCGGCTCAGGTCAACTCTCTGCATACGCAGGGCGTAGATCAGTTAGGGCCGGGGCTGCAGCCTGAAGCCAAAGCGCCTGATGGACTGATCGAGGCCTTCTCGGTCAGTCATGCATCCAATTTCGCCCTTGGCGTACAGTGGCATCCAGAATGGCAGGTAAAGGACAACACCTTCTATCTGTCGATTTTTCAGGCGTTTGGTGACGCCTGTAGAGCCCGTGCGTCGCGGCACTCCTGAGGCTGTTATGAACAAGATTGAAGCGTGGTTGAAAGAACACAAAATTACCGAGGTTGAGTGCATGGTCAGCGACCTGACCGGCATTGCCCGCGGCAAGATAGCTCCGACGATGAAGTTCATCTCAGAAAAAGGCATGCGCTTGCCCGAAAGCATCTTGCTGCAATCGGTGACCGGCGACTATGTCGAAGACGAGATCTATTACGACCTGCTCGACCCGGCGGATATCGACATGATCTGCAAGCCGGATGAAAACGCCATTTATCTAGTCCCGTGGGCGTTGGAGCCAACCGCGCAGATCATTCATGAGTGCTTCGACAAGACCGGCACCCCGATTGAAATGTCGCCGCGTAACGTGCTCAAAACAGTACTCAAGCTATATGAAGAAAAGGGCTGGCAGCCGATCGTTGCGCCTGAGATGGAGTTCTACCTGACCAAGCGCAATGAAGACCCTGACCTGCCGTTACAGGCACCGATAGGTCGCTCCGGACGTCAGGAAACCGGACGGCAATCATTTTCTATTGATGCAGCGAACGAATTCGACCCGCTGTTCGAGGATATGTACGACTGGTGCGAGGCCCAAGGCCTGGATCTGGATACACTGATCCATGAAGAAGGCACCGCGCAGATGGAAATCAACTTCCGTCACGGTGACCCATTGCACCTGGCAGATCAAATTCTGGTGTTCAAGCGCACCATGCGCGAGGCCGCGCTCAAGCACGACATCACCGCTACCTTTATGGCCAAGCCGATTACCAATGAGCCGGGCAGTGCGATGCACCTGCACCAGAGCATCGTTGATCGCAAGACCGGCGAAAATGTCTTCTCAAACGAAGATGGCAGCATGAGTGAGTTGTTCTTGCATCACATCGGCGGTTTGCAACGCTACATCCCCGAGATACTGCCGCTATTCGCTCCCAACGTGAACTCTTTCCGCCGCTTCCTGCCCGATACCTCGGCGCCGGTTAACGTGGAGTGGGGCGAAGAAAACCGCACCGCAGGTCTGCGCGTGCCAGATTCAACCCCGCAGAACCGCCGCGTGGAAAACCGTCTACCGGGTGCCGATGCCAACCCGTATATCGCGATTGCCGCCAGCTTGCTGTGTGGTTATCTCGGCATGGTCGGCAAGATGTCGCCCTCAGCACCGGTCAAGGGCCGTGCCTATGAACGACGCAACCTACGCCTGCCCTTTACCCTTGAGGCGGCGTTGGAGCGTATGGAACAGTGCAAGGACGTAGAGGCCATATTAGGCAGCAAGTTCTGCCGCGGCTACGTAGCCGTCAAACGCGCCGAGCACGAAAACTACAAGCGAGTAATCAGCTCCTGGGAACGTGAGTTCCTGCTGCTGAGCGTGTAACCCCACACAATGGCATAACCTCCTGAGCAGCCTCGGCCGCTCGGGAGTCCGGAGATCAGGAGTACCGAATGACCAGTCAAAGCAAACTCAACACCGCCGAGCTGCAAGCCATGGATGCGGCGCATTATTTGCATCCGTTCACCGACCACAAGGAGCTGGGCGAGCGCGGTGCGCGCATCATTGAGCGCGCCGAAGGCGTTTACCTGTGGGACAGCGAAGGCAACAAGGTACTCGATGGCATGGCTGGCCTGTGGTGCGTCAATATTGGCTACGGTCGCAAGGAGTTAGCGGAGGCAGCCTATAAACAGATGCTGCAGCTGCCCTACTACAACAGTTTCTTCCAGTGCGCGAATCCGCCAGCAGTACAGTTGGCCAAGGCGATTGCCGACATTGCGCCGGAGCACATGAACCACGTGTTCTTCACTGGTTCAGGCTCAGAGTCCAACGATACCGTGCTGCGTATGGTGCGTCGTTACTGGGATCTGAAAGGCAAGAGTGGCAAGAAGACCATCATCAGCCGCATCAACGGCTACCACGGCTCCACCGTCGCTGGCGCCAGCCTGGGCGGCATGTCGGTCATGCATGAGCAGGGCGATCTACCGATCCCCGGCATCGTGCATATCGCGCAGCCTTATTGGTACGGTGAGGGCGGCGACATGAGTCCCGACGAGTTTGGCGTCTGGGCCGCGCAGCAGCTGGAAGCCAAGATTCAGGAGTTAGGCGAAGATCAGGTCGCCGCCTTTATCGCCGAGCCTATTCAAGGCGCCGGCGGGGTGATCGTTCCGCCGGATACCTACTGGCCCGAAATTAAGCGCATTTTGGCCAAGTACGACATTCTGCTAGTGATCGATGAGGTCATCTGCGGCTTTGGCCGTACCGGCGAATGGTTCGGCAGCCAACACTATGATCTAAAGCCCGACTTTATGCCGATTGCCAAAGGTATGACCTCAGGTTACTTGCCCATGGGTGGCGTGATCGTCAGTGACCGCGTAACCGAGACACTGGTGGAGCATGGCGGCGAGTTCTTCCACGGCTATACCTACTCGGGTCATCCGGTCGCTGCCGCAGTCGGCCTGGAAAACCTGCGCATTATGCGTGAAGAGAAGCTGACCGATTACGTGAAACAAGAAGCGGCACCGTATTTGCAAAAGAAAATTGCCGAACTGGCGGAGCACCGTCTGGTCGGCGAAGTGCGCGGTGTCGGATTGCTAGGCGCAATCGAGTTGGTAAAAGACAAAGCGACCCGTGAGCGTTTCCCGGACAAGGGCACCACGGGCTCTTTGTGTCGCGACTTCTGTGTCAGCAATGGCCTGGTTATGCGTGCGGTAGGAGACACCATGATCATGTCGCCACCGCTGGTCATCAGCAAGACAGAGATCGACGAAATGGTCGGCAAGATCTGGACCGTATTGGACCAGACCGCGGAGCAACTGGGCGTATAAGCGCCCTCCTGCACCACTGACTATGCTTGCCAAGGGACGTTTTACCCAGGGGCGCTTAGGCTACCCGATACTGCATTTCCAAAAAAATGGATGGAGAGCTGAAAGATGATGAAACATCTGGGCAAGACACTGCTTGCAACCGCTACCGCTGTATCCATAAGCGTCGCGGCTCAGGCAGAGGGCGTAGTCAACGTCTACAACTGGTCGGACTATATCGCCGAAGACACGCTGGATAACTTCCAGAAAGAAACCGGTATTCGCGTGGTCTACGACGTATTCGACAGCAACGAAGTGTTGGAAGCCAAGCTGCTGTCCGGCAGCTCCGGATTCGACATCGTGGTGCCGTCCAACCAGTTCCTCGGCAAGCAGATCAAGGCAGGCGCTTTTTCGCCGCTGGATCGCAGCAAACTGCCTAATTGGGAAAACCTGGACCCGACACTGCTCAAGGCATTGCAGACCAACGACCCCGGCAACCAATACGCTTTCCCTTACCTTTGGGGCACGACTGGCATCGGCTACAACGAAGCCAAGGTCAAAGCCGTACTGGGTGATGACGCAGCGATCAACTCTTGGGATCTGGTTTTCAAGCCCGAGAACATGGAAAAGCTGGCCTCATGCGGCGTAGCCATTCTGGATGCGCCGGCGGAAATCATTCCCTCCGCGCTTTTCTACCTGGGACTGGACCCGAACAGCACCAATCCCGACGACTATAAAAAGGCACAGGAACTGTTGATGTCGGTGCGCCCGTACATCACCTATTTCCACTCCTCCAAGTTCATCACCGATCTGGCCAACGGCGATATCTGTGTGGCGGTGGGCTGGTCCGGTGACATTCTGCAGGCGGCCGCACGGGCGGAAGAGGCCGGCAATGGTCATGAGGTGAAGTATGTCATTCCGAAGGAAGGCGCCGCCATGTGGTTTGACATGATGGCCATGCCAAAAGATGCAAAAAATGTCGATAACGCTTACACCTTTTTGAATTATATTCTGCGCCCGGAAGTTATCGCCGAAATATCCAACTACGTGGCCTATGCCAACGGTAACAAGGCCTCCAAGCCTATGGTGGATGACAGCGTATTGAGCGATCCGGGCGTATACCCGAGCGACGAGACGCTGGACAAGCTATTTACCCTGGCCGAACTACCGCAGAACATCGAGCGTGTACGCACTCGAACCTGGACCCGTATCAAGTCAGGTCAATAATTGCCTAAATCCGGCCGGCGGTAACGACCCCGGCCAAACCCAAAAAATCAGACCAGGCAAGCTGCTGGAGTCTGAATAGGAGAGACCATGAAGCGTCCCATGAAAAAAACGTTGCTGGCCATGACCACCGCTGCCTTGCTAGGTGGCGTGGGTGCCGCCCAAGCTGACGGCAAGCTGAATATCTATAACTGGTCGGACTATATTGCCGAAGACACTATTGCCAATTTCGAGAAAGAAACCGGCATTCAAGTGACTTACGACGTCTACGACTCCAATGACGTGCTCGACGCCAAGCTGCTGACCGGGCGTTCCGGCTTCGACCTGGTCGTACCGTCCAACAACTTTCTGACCAAACAGATCAAGGCCGGCGTTTATCTGGAGCTGGATCACAGCAAGTTGCCCAACATGAGCAACCTGAACCCCGAGCTGATGAAGCAGATGGAAAGCATCGATCCGGGCAGCAAGCATTCGATCCCTTATCTGTGGGGCACCAACGGCATCGGCTACAACGTCGAGAAGGTTAAAGCCGCGCTGGGTGAAGATATGCCGCTGGACTCCTGGGCGCTGATTTTTGACCCTAAGTACACCAGCAAGCTGTCTAGCTGCGGTATCAGCATGCTCGACTCGGCCGATGAAATGCTGCCCAATGCTCTAGCCTACTTGGGCCTGGACCCGAATAGCACCAGCGCCGACGACCTAAAAAAGGCCGAAGAACTGCTGCTGGGTGTGCGCAAAGACATCACCTATTTCCACTCTTCGCGCTATATCTCTGACCTGGCCAACGGCGACATCTGCGTAGCCGCTGGCTTCTCCGGCGACATTTTCCAGGCTGCGGCACGCGCTGAAGAAGCCGAGAACGGTATCGACATCAAGTACATCATTCCAAAGGAAGGCGCGACCCTGTGGTTTGACATGCTGGCGATTCCGAAGGATTCCTCCAATCCCGAAAACGCGCTTGCCTTCATCAACTACGTGCTGCGTCCGGACGTGATCGCACCGATCACCGACTACGTTGCCTACGCCAACCCAAACAAGGCCTCAGATGAACTGGTAGATCCAGATATCCGTACCGATCCGGCTATCTACCCGTCTGACGAGATCATGAGCCGGCTGTACGTCAACGTGCCGCGCTCAATGGCCGGCCAGCGTCTGATGACGCGGTCATGGAGCCGCATCAAATCAGGTCGCTGAGAGCAAACTGAATAAGGGCTGCCCATGGGCAGCCCTTATTGGATACAACAAATAATTCAATCTCACTGCAACGTACAAGTCGCAGTGACAAAAACAAGTGCATTCTGCGCTGCAGACAGCGTAGAAGCAGGTGGAAAGATACCCGGAGAACATTATGGTTGGTGCAGCAGGGGCCATGAAACAGGCCATGGCCAAGGCAGAACCCGATGAGTACGTAAAGATCGAGCGCATCAGCAAGCGCTTTGATGAGTCATTGGCGGTTGATGACGTTAGCCTGACCATCAACAGAGGCGAGATTTTCGCGCTGTTGGGTGGCTCAGGCTCGGGTAAGTCCACGCTGTTGCGGATTCTCGCTGGCTTTGAGCGACCGACCGAGGGCCGCGTACTACTGGACGGTCAGGACATCACCGACCTGCCGCCCTACGAACGCCCGATCAACATGATGTTCCAGTCCTACGCGCTGTTCCCGCACATGACGGTAGAGCAAAACATCGCCTTCGGCCTCAAGCAGGACAAGATGAGCAAAGCCGAGGTCAATGATCGCGTACAAGAAATGCTCAAGCTGGTACACATGAGCGAATATGCACGCCGCAAGCCTGATCAACTATCTGGTGGCCAACGTCAGCGCGTTGCTCTCGCCCGCTCGCTGGCCAAGCGTCCCAAGGTGTTGCTGCTGGATGAGCCCATGGGCGCGCTGGACAAAAAACTGCGCTCACAGATGCAATTGGAGCTAGTCGAGATCATCGAGCGTGTCGGCGTAACCTGCATCATGGTGACCCACGATCAGGAAGAGGCCATGACCATGGCCCAGCGCATCGCCATCATGCATCAAGGCTGGATCGCGCAAGTTGGCACCCCCATGGACATTTATGAAAGCCCGCTGAGCCGTCACGTGGCAGAGTTCATCGGTAGCGTGAACATTTTTGAAGGTGAAATATCCGTCGACGTGGAAGACCACGCGATCATTCAATGCCCGGTGCTCGATCATCCCATTTACGTTGGCCACGGAATTTCAACCCGCGCTCAAGACAAGAAAATCATCTACGCGCTGCGCCCCGAGAAAGTCTGGGTCTCGACTGAGAAACCCGATACCGAGTACAACTGGTCGCACGGCGAAGTACACGATATCGCCTACCTTGGCGGCCACTCTGTGTATTACATCAAGCTCGACAGCGGCCTGATAGTGCAGGCCTTCATGGCCAACTCCGAGCGTCGTCTGCCGCGCCCGACCTGGGAAGATGAGGTCTATATCAGCTGGGAGGATGACAGCGGGGTGATATTGCACTCATGAAAACCCCATCGCTCTCACGCCTACTGCCGAGCGGGCGCCTGTGGGTCATCAGCGTGCCATATCTGTGGCTGCTGCTGTTCTTCCTGCTGCCTTTCGCTATCGTCCTGAAGATCAGTTTTTCGCAGGCAGCGATTGCTATCCCACCGTACGACCCAATTTTTCAGTACGTTGAGCAGACGCTCAATGTGGTGCTTAATTTCGGCAACTACATTTTCCTCTCGCAGGACGGCCTCTATCTGGCGGCCTATCTTGGCTCACTGCAGATTGCCTTCTTTTCGACCGTAATCTGTTTGTTAGTTGGGTACCCAATGGCCTACGCCATCGCCCGCGCGCCGAAGGAAAAACAACTGGTTTATCTGCTACTGGTAATGATGCCCACCTGGACTGCGATTCTGATCCGCGTGTATGCCTGGATGGGTATTCTCAGCAACAACGGCCTGCTCAACACCGCTTTGTTATACATCGGTGTGATTAACGAACCGCTGCAAATCCTCAACACCAATATTGCGGTCTACATAGGCGTGGTTTATGCCTACCTGCCGTTCATGATTTTGCCGTTGTACGCCAACCTGGTGAAGCATGACAACAGCCTGCTGGAAGCGGCTATGGACCTGGGTGCTGGAAAAGTCAGAGCATTCTGGAGCATTACCATTCCTCTATCAAAAAGCGGGATCATCGCTGGCTCTATGCTGGTTTTCATTCCGGTGGTGGGTGAGTTTGTCATTCCAGAGCTGTTAGGCGGCCCGGAAACGCTGATGATCGGCAAAGTGTTGTGGCAGGAGTTCTTCAATAACCGCGACTGGCCTGTGGCCTCCGCGCTGGCAATAGTAATGCTGGTGATCCTGATCGTGCCTTTGATCCTGTTCCACTATAACCAGGCCAAGGAAATGGAGAAAAAAGCATGAGCAAGCGCCCCGGTTTCTCCACCGTCATGCTCTGGTTAGGGCTGGCCTTCATCTACATACCGATGATCATTCTGGTGATCTACTCGTTCAACGCCTCGCGTCTGGTCACCGTGTGGGGCGGCTGGTCGCTGCACTGGTATGCCGGCTTGCTGGACAACACCCAGCTAATGAATGCGGTCAAACGCAGCCTGCAAATCGCCTTCTTCACGGCCTGTGCTGCGGTTTGCCTGGGCACCCTCGCTGCCTTTGTGATGACCCGCATCAAACGCTTCCGTGGCCGCACCATGTTCTCTGGACTAGTGACCGCGCCTTTGGTCATGCCCGAGGTGATCACAGGTCTGTCTTTGCTGCTGCTGTTTGTAGCCATGGCGCAGATGATCGGCTGGCCGGCTGAGCGTGGCATGGTGACCATCTGGATCGCCCATGTAACCTTCTGCACATCCTACGTGGCTGTGGTGGTCAGTGGCCGTCTGAGCGAGCTGGATCAATCCATCGAAGAGGCCGCTATGGATCTCGGTGCGCGCCCCTGGAAAACCTTCCTGCTGATCACCGTGCCAATGATTGCACCGTCGATTGCGGCGGGCTGGTTGCTGTCATTCACGTTGTCGCTAGATGATCTGGTACTCGCCAGTTTCGTTTCTGGCCCTGGATCAACCACGCTGCCTATGGAAGTGTTTTCCTCAGTGCGGTTGGGCGTTAAGCCCGAGATCAATGCCATTGCCAGCGTCATCCTACTGGCGGTATCGATTTTCACTCTGATCGCCTGGTTTATCGCACGCAGCGCAGACAAGCGCCGTGGCAAGCCACCGGAAGACGATGAGAGTGTTAGTTGGCAATCGGTGATCGATAGCCGCCGTAACTAAATATACTGACAGCAGTACTGCAATGTTCGCCGGGGCGGCTCAGCCCCGGCGAATGCAGTCCCTCGCGCTACTCCTCTGATTGCAATCCAACGCCTGACTCTGATTCCCGCTAGCCATTCACCGCAACGGCTTCGCCGCCCTCTCTGATTAGAAAAAACAGTTGGCATTTATCTGGAAGATCTTTACTCTGCACATATTGAATGAACATTCATTCATAAGTAAATCAGCAACCCACCACTGCCCTTAACGGCCGGGTGATGCGCTGTACAAATTGGCGATAGTGGTTAGAATGCGCGAATGAATACTCATTCAACCCCCGAGCAAGCAGCCCGCCCACGCATCAAGGATAAACGCCAAGCCATCTTGGACGCAGCCTTGAAAGTTTTTGCAAAAGGCGGTGTGAACGGCGTGCCCATGCCCGCCCTGGCCGAACAGGCACAGGTAGGTACTGGCACCATCTATCGCTACTTCAGCAGCAAGGAAGCTCTGGTCAACGAGCTGTTTCGTGAACAGAAACGAACAACCAGCACGCGGCTATATCGCGAGCTGGATCTGTCGCTACCGGCCAAAAGCCTGTTTGCCATCGTCTGGCAGCGCATGGCTGATTTCAGCCGCAGCGACCCCGATGCTTATATGTTCATGGAACTGCAGGATCACCGGCCTTACCTCGACGATGAAAGCAAAGCACTGGAGAAAAAAATCCTCAAGCCGATCGTCGAACGCTACCGGCTACTTCAGCAAGAGGGGCTGTTTCGCAGCGATGTGCGCCCCGAAGTGCTAATGAGCATGGTATGGGGTGCCTTCGTGAATCTGATCAGAGCCGAACGTGACGGTCACCTGACCCTGCAGCAGAGCGACATAGACGCCGCTTTTAAGGCTTGCTGGAGTATGTGTACCGACTGATCGGATCCTTGCTGCCCACCCAAATAACAATAGGCAGGTATATGAACAAGGCAGCAAAATCCATCAGCGCGCTGGGCTTAGCCGCAGCGCTTAGCGGAGGCGTTATGGCCGGCGAAGTAGAAAACAAACTTATGCAAATGATCGAAAGCGGTGATGCGTATTCAGCGGAAACCCTGATGCCGCTGTTCAAGCAGCTTGAACCCGTCGACCTCGACTTCATGCTGGGCACCTGGCACGGCGGTAAATTTGACGGCGGCGCGGAGCCCGACCCGCTGAACTGGTACGGTAAGCGCTTCAACAGCGTCAACGACGTAGAGCCCATCCTCTACCCAGGCCCGGACGGCACACTGCAAAACTACGACAAATTGGGCCGCGCGCAGATCCGCGAGATGGTCTTTGCCAATCAAGTTTCTGCGGCGTTGATCTACGACCAGCAACCGATCATCGATTACTTTCGCAAGGTTAATGATGACGTTGTCATAGGTCTCGGCGATATCAAGGGCAAGCCACTGGATTTTTTCTTTCACCTGACCCGCGACAAATAGCCAACCAGCGCCACTCCAGCGCTGCGCCACGCCGTAAATCGGGGTAGGATAGGGCATCGCCAACGCCGGCTCACGCCGGCGTTTTTTTGCCCTATCTGGAGAGCCCCCGTGTCCAAACTGGTCCCTGCCATCGATCCCGAAGGCTTGCTCGAATACTCTGTGGTCTTTACCGACCGCTCACTGAACCACATGTCACAGACATTCCAACAAGTGATGCGCGACGTTTCCACCACGCTCAAAGGCGTCTACAACGCCAATGCCGTTGCCGTCGTTCCCGGCGGTGGCACCTTCGGCATGGAAGCTGTGGCACGGCAGTTTGCGCAGGACAAAAAGTGCCTGGTTATCCGCAACGGCTGGTTCAGCTACCGTTGGAGTCAGATTTTCGAAATGGGTCGTATCCCGGCCAGCGAGACGGTGCTCAAGGCGAGCAAGTCCGACGCCAGCACTCAACCCGAGTTTGCCCCCGCAGCCATTGAAGATGTGATTGCCGAAATCCGCGCCAACAAGCCCGATTTGGTCTTCGCACCCCACGTAGAGACCGCAGCTGGCATTATCCTGCCCGACGATTATCTGCGCGCCGTAGCCGATGCCGTTCATGAGGTAGGTGGTCTTTTCGTACTCGATTGCATCGCTTCCGGTACCGTCTGGGTCGATATGCAAGCGTGCGGCATCGACGTACTGATCAGTGCACCGCAAAAAGGTTGGAGCGCCTCACCCTGCAGCGCGCTGGTGTTGTTTAGCGAACGTGCCGAAGCCGTGCTGGAAACGACTACCAGCAGCAGCTTTGCCGCCGACCTGAAGAAGTGGCGCCAGATCATGCAGGCCTACGAAAACGGTGGCCACGCCTACCACGCCACCCTGCCAACCGACGCCCTCAAGGCGTTCCGCGACACCATGCTGGAAACCCGTGACTACGGATTCGAGAAGGTCAAACAGGAACAACTGGAACTGGGCCGCGCCGTGCGTGAGCTGATGCGCGAGAAAGGCTTCAAGAGTGTTGCCGCCGAGGGCTTTGGCGCACCCGGTGTGGTTGTCAGCTACACCACCGATGATGGCCTGCAAAACGGCAAGGCATTCGGCCAACTCGGCCTGCAAACCGCCGCTGGCGTGCCGCTGATGTGCGATGAGCCAGAAGGCTTCAAAACCTTCCGCATCGGCCTGTTCGGCCTCGACAAGTTGCACAACATCGACCGTACGGTGCTCACCTTGCGCAAGGCTCTGGATAGCCTGTAAAAATAACCGGCAACCCAAGCGCCCCCCGTTTACAGGTAGCGCTTGGGTAGCATCATGTGCACCCCCTTCTTGCCGTCGACCACTTGACTGATGTGCAAATCTCCGGCTACAGAACAGAGCATGTAGGCCTCCTCACGCGACAAGTAGCTGCGTTGCTGCACATGCAAGATCATCTCCCGCACGGCTTGGCGAGCAGCCTCATCCAGATCCTCACTCAGTCCGATCGAAATCAGGTGACTAGCTGACTCGGCAAACGGCTGCGCTAGGCTAATATCGCGTCTTATCGTCAGGCGAAAGCGACCGGCAATCCCCATTTCCAAAGCAGTAAGACAAACCTCTCCATCACCTTGCACGCCATGTCCATCGCCGGCAAAAAATTGAGCGCCGTCATTGAAAATCGGCAGATAAAGCGTCGTGCCAGGTTTAAGTTCCTTATTATCCATATTGCCACCAAACACCATCGGCACTGACGAACCTCAACGCCCCGAATCTGGAGGCGGGGCCACGGCCATGATGCCGAAGAACGGTGCCAGATCAATCTCCATCCCCCATGGCATAGTGGTAATGCCACGCTCACGGTCAATGTTTGGCTGCACCATCCGCGGTTCGGAAAACTAATGCGCCAGCGCACCCAGCGGCGGCTGAATCGTCATATATCCCCAATCCATGGTCGGCCAGGCGTCAAGCATGTCCACCTGTAAAACATCGCCGACGCGAGCACCCTCAACATACACCGGTCCAGTAACAAAGTGCGGACCAGCGCCCTACTGCAATGCCTTTATCGCCTGAAGATAGGCAGCGGGTACTCGGCTAAGATCCGGCGGCAAGCACTCGCTTCCGCCGGCGGGAAACGAGCCCAGTTCGACCGTATCACCGGACTGGATCCGCAGTACCGGCGCCACGTCCGCCTCAAGATAGCCCCAGAGCATATTCTCGTGGCGGGTAGCCACAACATGATGCTGGCCCATTCACTACCCCTTGACAGCGCCCATGGTTAAACCGCGGACTATGTGCTTCTGCAGTAGAAAGACTGCAATCATCACCGGCACCAGAGATAGCGTACCTACAATGGCCATCGCACCCCATCGCACACCCTGGGTGGTGATCAACTCTGGCACAGCCACCGGCAGCGTCTTGACTTGCTGGCCGCCGAGCATAAAAGCGAACATGAACTCGTTCCATGCAAAGATGAAGCAGAGCATTCCCGTAGCGACGATAGCCGACCGTAAAAGCGGGATTACCACGCGTAGAAAAACCGCGGAACGGTTATGCCCTTCAAGCATTGCTACCTCTTCGAGCGCTACCGGCAAGTCCTTACAGAAACTGCTCATGACCCAAATATAGAACGACAGGTTGAAGGTCAGATACGCCAGCGTCAGCCCGAAGTAGGTGTCAATCAAGCCAACTTTGGAGAAGATCATGTAGAACGGAATCACCATGCAGATTGGCGGAGCCATACGCGTTGCCAATACAAAAAGAAACAGGTCATCACGGAAACGCAGCTTGAAACGCGCGAAGGCGTAAGCCGCTGGCGTACCCAGCACTATAACCAGCACAGTACTTATGGATGCCAGCGCGAAGGAGGTACCTAGATAGCCAATAAAGCCATTGTCGATAACGTAGCGAAAGTGCACCAGCGTGGGTTCGAACAACCACTCGGTCGGGCGCGCAAACATCGCAGAGTCAGGTCGGAACATGAAGCTGCCCACCCAAAGCACGGGGAACAGCACAATAAACGCAATCACAATCAGCAGCAGTGTCCAGAACACCGACACACGCTCCTGCCTGGAAATACGCTTGATAGGTCCGTGGGTAGCTGCCGATGCAGGTTGATTCATTTTGTCAGCTCCTAGAAGGCGTTCAATTTTTTCTTGGCGACGTGATAGAAAAGCGAGCAGAGGATGAAAAAGCCAATCCACACCAACACCGCAAAAGCGGCAGACTCACCAATACGCCATTGCTCGAAGCTCATGCGATACGCCAACAGACTCGGCACCTCGGTCGATGTACCTGGGCCGCCTGCCGTCAACGTGTAGATAGTGTCGAACACCTTGAAGGCATCAATGAAGCGCAACATGCCAATCACCACCATCAGCGGTGCCATCAATGGCAGCGTCAGGCGAATAAACATCTGAAAGGGTGTGGCGCCATCCACCGCAGCAGCTCGATAGGGACTCACCGGCAGCGCCTGCAGGCCGGCAAAGAAGGCCAGCATCATGAACGGTGTCCATTGCCAGACATCCACCAGCGCCAGCGCAACCAAGGCGAACTCCGGCGATGAAAACACTGAGCTGCCCTGCAGGAAGCCAAAGCGCTCGACGATGTTGTACGACAGTAGCCCCCAGGACCCGGCAAACATGACTTTCCATACTAGGCCCACAACAATTGGTGCCATCATCGTCGGAATGAACAGCAGCGGGAGGATGACACTGCGCCCCCAAACGCGTTTATTGAGAATCAGGGCCCCACCAAGACCGAGAATGAACTGCAGAGGAAATGCAATCAGGATGAACTTGGCTGCGACCCAGAGACTGTTCCAGGTGCGCTCATCCTGCATCAGCTTGCTGTAATTTGCCCATCCGGCAAAATCGCCGATGCGGCCAAAGTTGATCTGGTGAAAGCTCAGGAACATGGCGAACAGAAACGGTACCAGGCTGACCACTCCCAGCACCAGAAAAGCCGGCGCCAGCAGTGCGTAAGGGTACCATCGGTTTTCCAATGGTTTCATGATCGTCCCGTCAGTTTTTAAGCAGGCATTCGCTGCAAATGGACAGCACCTTGCGCTGACCTTCCTTGAGAGCGTCTGCCGCGCTCATACGACCAATGCCGACCTGCTGCACCAGCGGCGCCATGGCGTTATCGATCTCGAAAAAGTCAGGTGTCTTGGGCTTAGCCTTCACGTACTTCAGTGATTCAGCCATCGCCTTGTATAACGACTGACGCCCCGCATCCTGCATCGCGGCCAGGTCGAATGAAGAGCGACGAATCGGCACCCCACCACCACCGACATCCATCAGCTTGGCCTGCGTATCCTTATCCACCATCCACTGCATGAACAGGTAAGTCGCCTCCTGATTCTTGCTGTGAAGGCTGAGTGCCATCAGTGACGGCTCGCCACCGGCGCTGCGCGAGGCAGGCGAATCAGCATTGACCGGAATGCCACCGTAGACAAATTTCCCTGCATAGGTACCACCGCCCGGGCGATCGACACCCAGTACAAAGTCGCTGAAAGCGATGGATTGCGCTGCAATACCGTTACCCATGACCGTGGGTACATCTATCAACGAGTACTCCGCCTGCCCGGGAGGGGCAAATTTCCACAGATCTGCCCAAAACTGTAAAGCAGCAAGATTTTCAGGTGTATCTAGATTGGGTTTACCGGCTGCATCAAAAACGCCGCCACCCCAGTTCTTCATGAACACCTCCCAGACAGTAGTGAAGGTTGTCCCACCGGGAATACCTTCCAGGACGATGCCATAAAAGTCGTTTTCCAATGTCTCACCAGCCAAAGCTTCACCCGACTTGCGGGTGAAAAATTCAGCTATATCACGCATCTGCTGCATGCTTCCTGCTGGCGCCAGCGGATAACCGTAGCGTGCCTCAAAAGCTGCCTGCTCGTCCTTGTTCTGCAATAGATCAGCACGAGCCCAATAAATCTGGTTATAGTTCCAAGTCAGAAACCCGTACTGCGAACCAGCATAATTAACCAGCGAATCGTTAGCCGGCTCGATCAGATCATCCAGCCCTAGGTCCGGGTTGCTCAGCTCCACATTGGCGAGCATCCCGTCAATGGGCATAAGCACCTTGGCCGCCAGCAAGGGCCCCATCTGCAGGCCATGCAGCATGATCGCGTCGTAGTGACCGCGCCCCGAGAATAAATCAGCCTGGCCGCGATTGATCACGTCACCGTGGCTGAGCAGCTCATACTCGACGTTTATACCGGTTTCCTCGGTAAACTCCGGCACCAGCTTGCGCATGGTTTCCTGCAGTGGCGTGATCTCATCCAGTACACGGATAGTCGTGCCAGCGTAGGGCTTGGCAGCCTCGGCATAACTCCAGTCCTGGGCCTGCGATGGTGCGCCATAACAAATAGCAGCCGCAGTGGCGACCAACCCGGCCAACATCGATTTACTTCTGGCTTTGTGCATAGTCATTACGTTCATGCCTCGCTGTGAATGGTATTGGGCTCAGATACTTTCTTCTTATGCAGGGAGACGGCAGCGTCATTCAACAAGTTGCCGGTTTCCTGATCGAACAGCAGCACATGCTCGACCGGCAAGCCGATCTGCATGCGACTGCCAACACTGCTTTGAAATCCGGCCGGCATCTTGGCTTTCACATGCACGCCGTTGACATCAATCGTCACCAGCGTGTACTTACCAAAGGGTTCAATGGTGTAGATTTCGCCGCTCAGACTGGCTGCCGCAGCAGAGTCATCCAGACGTGTGTGCAGCGGCGGAAACCCGAGAGTCACTCGCAGTTGCCCCTTGGCCTTGAGGCGCGCCAGAAAGGTCTCGCTAACCTGCATGCGCTCGCCATTGCAAAGCACCTTCAGGCCATCACTTTCCTGCTTGAGCCAGACGTCAATCAGATTCATTGCCGGATCACCCAGCAGACGCGCGATGCTGGTATTGGCTGGCGCGGCATACACCTCCCGCGATGTACCTATCTGCTGAACCTTGCCGTCGATCAACATGATCACCCGATCAGCCACCGCCATGCCCTCCAGCGTATCCGGCGTCAACCACAGGGTGACCTGATCCAGCCCGCGCTGCCGGCGATTGATCTCACCGCGTAAACGGTGACGCAACTTGGCGTCCAGATGCCCTATGGGCTCATCAAGAATGAACAAGCTTGGGCTCTGTACAAGAGTTCGGCATAAGGCCACGCGCTGGCGCTGCCCGCCTGACAACTCGGAAGGACGGCGTTTGGCCAGATGGGCGATGTCCATCATCAGCAAAATGGACTCCACCTGGGCATTGATCTCGGCGCTACTAAACAGTCCACGATGCGAAGGTGCACGTAGTGGTGAGGCAACATTGCTGAACACGTCCAGGGTCGGATACAACGCCAGCGATTCAAACATGTGCGCGACTCTGCGCTGCTGCGGTGGCAGTTCCGACAGTACCGTGCCACCCAGATTAACGCTGCCGCTATCCGGCACATCCAGGCCGCTGATCAACCGCCCCAGAGTTGATTTACCTGCACCCGAAGGGCCGCAGATGGCGATAACCTCGCTCGGCTCGGCGCTGAATGACACCTCCGACAGCGCCGGAATCTCGCCAAAACACTTACTGACGGCATCCAGCCGCAACAACTCACCGGACTGAATCAACCCCTTTTGGACGCTGCTCGCTTTCATGGTGTCTCCAGCAACAGGTTGCCGCCCGTCTCTTTGCAGAAATAATGAAAATGCTCAGGCTCCAGTCCTAGCTGCAACGTGTCGCCTTCAGCCAGCAGTAATGGGGCAGGCGCCTCGACGACAATCCGGCCAATCGCCGTATCGACGGTCAAAACATCAGAATCGCCTCCCGGCTCGTGGGCATACACCCGACCTGAAAGCATCAGTGTGGCTTGTCCCGGATTGACCAACACATGCTCCGGACGAATACCAACGACCAACGCCGCGCCCTCGCTGCGCCGAGCCAACTGCGGCCAGACCAGCTCCCCCGCTACCACATTGCAATGCGTGCCGAAATGCACCCGCGGCTCAGCGCTCATGTCGGAGCAAGATGCTTCAAGCAAATTCATCGGCGGCTCGCCAATAAAGCTGGCGACGAAAATGTTCGCCGGGCGGTTGTAGATCGCGCTGGGCGTGTCGACCTGCTGCAGTACTCCTTTGTCCATCACTGCAATACGGTCAGCCATGGAAATAGCTTCATTCTGGTCATGGGTAACCAATACCGAGGTCAGTCTGGAAGTCTGTTGCAGGCGTTTGATTTCGGTACGCAGCTGGACTTTCTGATCGCTGTCCAGATGGCTCAATGGTTCGTCGAACATAATCAGGTCCGGCTCGCGCACCAGCGCGCGCCCGATTGAAACCCGCTGCTGCGCGCCACCGCTGAGCTGCTGCACTTTCTCATCACTGATGTCGCGCAAGCCCAGCATCTTCAGCACACGCTCGACACGCTCACTGATGTCGGCCCTGGGCATGCCGCGAATGGATAGTGGGAAGGCGATGTTGTCGAACACCGACAAATGCGGGTACAGCGCATAATCCTCAAACACCATGGCCACATTGCGGCTGGCGGTATCCATATCCGACACATCCGTCTCGTCAAAAAAGATCGCCCCATCACTGATCGACTCAATACCCGCGATCATTTTCAATGTGGTGGACTTGCCACAGCCGGACGGGCCCAGCAGCGCCAGCATTTCTCCACGAGCACACACCAGGCTGATGCCTGGAATCGCCAGGCTCATACCATCGTAGGACTTGGTTACGTTCTCAAGCCTGACTTCTTTCATCGATCAGCCTCTAGCTCTATGACGAAAACAGACACCTTTAAAAGTTGCGATAAACACAAAGCAAGAAAGGTACCATTTAAAATTTATCATTCAATTTCAATAAGTTAAAAAATTCAAAAAGGATAAAAACAATAATATAAGTGGATTACCACCTATATTTTCACACCAAAAAAATGCGGTATGCCACCTAATGCACCGAAGCAGTGCTGCACAGCACGGAGTAACTTCGAGCCAGGACACCAAGGAACAGGAAAAAAATTCGGTTACGAACAAATGCGCACAACACACACGAAAGTCAGAGATAGGAAAGAAGGCTTCCGGCCTGCCAGCGCAAACCGGAGACCTTCCCGGCTCAACTCAGACCATGGTCAGCCTTGAGCATGTCCGCCGCTCGCTGACCGATCATGACACAGGGCGCCATAGTGTTGCCGGTGCTGATATTGGGCATGATTGAGCCATCGGCAATACGCAACCCCTCTATCCCATAGACACGCAAACGGCCATCAACCACCGAGAGATCATCGGTGCCCATTTTCGCTGTACAGGTTTGATGAAAGTAGGTGCCCGCCGCGTTGCGCAGGAAATTGAGCATCTCTGCTCCCACGAGCGGGCCCGGCATCAGTTCCCGCTTGGCGAAAGGCCGCAATGGCGCCGAGTTGCCAATTTCGCGGCACAGCTCAATGCCTTTGAGTAACGCCTTTACATCCCGCTCATCACTGAGAAAGTTGGCTTCCACTCTTACCGGATCGTTGAACCTGTTGCCGGTCAGCAGCACCTGTCCACGGCTATGCGGGCGCACCAGGCCAGGCGCCAACGTCCATGCCAGGCTGGGGTCGACTGGCAACCGATATTGTGCTCGAGTGATCTCGCTGCCGAACGCACACTCCTCCAGCACCGGCTGCAAATCAGGCGTCGGCAGCGCCGCATCACTTTTGGCAAAGAAGGTAAACTCCGCCGAGTTATTACGCGGCGCCTGGGGCTCACGATATTCCCAGCAGCAACCGGCAACCAGAATATGGTCCTGAAAATTGCGCCCTACTCCCGGCAGATGCTGCACCAGCTCAATACCCTGTGCGGCCAACAACGCTGCATCACCAATACCAGACAACATGAGCACCTTGGGCGTATTGATAGCGCCCAACGACAACACAACCTCATACCTTGCAGCCACGTCTATCACTTGCCCACCCGTGCGCAGACGTAAACCCGTAGCCCTGCGACCCGTCAAAAGCACCTGCTCGACACAGGCATTGAGCATGACGGTGAGATTGGATTGCGCCATGCGCGGTCGAATATAGGCGGTGGCCACTGAAACCCGCTCGCTGTCACCCAGAACAGGCACATTCGGAATCCCGCCTGCGCCAGCTCCCTCCATTGCTTCTCCGTTAAGATCCTCCACCGCACTGATGCCGAGCGCGTCTGCGGCTTCACGCAATGCCAACGCGACTGGATTTGGATTTTTCGGCTGAGTCAGATAAAACGGCCCTTCGCTACCGCGCCTCGCCGCATCAACCGGGCCATCCCAGCGTTCGATGCGTTTGTATACTTCAAGCACCGCCTCGTAGCGCCAGCCCGGATCATCTGCCGCCTTGGCCCAGCTGTCGAAGTCATTGCGGTGCCCGCGCGCCCAGATCAAGCCGTTCACACTACTGCCGCCGCCCAACACCTTGCCCATCGGCAAGGGTGGCGTACGTCCATTCAGCGCCGCGCAAGGCTCAGAACAAAACTGCCAATCACGCTCGCTGCCAATGTTCTGCATCCACACCCGCGAATCGCTGACCTCAGGCACACGCTCATCACCACCCGCCTCGATCAGCAGAACCTGAACATCCGGGTTCTTCGCCAACTGGCTGGCAACAACGCCGCCAGAAGCGCCGCTCCCGCACACAATAAAGTCGTATACCCGCTCACTCTGCGCAGCCATGCTTCCTCCCGCTGGCGAAAACCGTCCGACGTGCCAGATAGCACGCCAGTTTGGAATTCTTCAGGGAGCAAATGACATGCCAGAAAGAGTCTCCTCTCTGCGATAAGCCGGCGTGTTGGCTTGTCAGCCAACCCCTGTTCCACCGAGCACGTACCCGACTACTGAACTCGCCCAGTTACCGCGCAAAATTATGGGGTATGCCCCACATATGAGCAAAAAGAACAAGCTCATCTCAGAAAAACAAGGCCCTGAAGGACTGGTACGTTTCATGCTTCTGTTGAACCAGAGGTGCACCAATCCACCGACCATGAGAAACACAGCCATGCACAATGTCGCAGCAGTACCCCAGACCAATGCCGTCGTTCGCCCCTTCTACATCAACGGTGAATGGCGTGAAGGTAGCGAAGGTGAAGTCGACAACAATCTGAACCCAGCCACCGGCGAAGTCTGCGCCGTGATTGCACAGGCCAGCGCAAACGATGTAGACGACGCCATTTCCGCAGCACACGCTGCACGACTGGGCTGGCGCAAGATATTGGTCAGCGAGCGCGAGGGCATGCTGCTCAAAGCGGCTGATATTATCGCCGAGCGTGCTGATGAAATACGCGACATCATCATCGCAGAAACCGGCTCCACGATGCTCAAGGCACCCTGGGAGGTAGGCTATGCGATTGACTGCCTGCGCTCGGCAGCCGCCTGGACTCGCCAGGCTCAGGGTGAAACCTTCCCCACCTGCGCACCAGGTCAGTTGGGCATGACGGTTCGTCAACCGCTAGGGGTGATTGCCGGGATAGCCCCTTTCAATTCACCGCTGCTGCTCTCCATGAAAAAGGTGGCCTTTGCGTTGGCTTCGGGCAATACCTTTATCCTCAAACCATCCGAGTACGCTCCGCTGACCGGACTGATGCTGGCTGATATTTTCGAAGCGGCTGGCTTGCCAAAGGGGGTGTTCAACGTTGTCCCCGGCTCTGCAGATAATGTTGGCAAGCGCTTGGTGGCAGACCCGCGGGTACGAATGATCACCTTCACCGGCTCAGAACGTGTCGGCAAGTTACTGGCCGCCGAATGCGGCAAGTATATGAAAAAAGTTACCTTAGAACTGGGTGGTAAAAGCCCCCTGGTAGTGCTGGACGACGCGGACCTCGACTATGCCGTCGATGCTGCAGCTTTCGGCATCTTTTATCATCAGGGACAGGTGTGCATGGCCAACTCCCGCATCATCGTTGAGCAGGGTATCTATGCGCGTTTCTGTAAAGCCTTCGTGACCAAGGCTAAAGGCGTTGTAGTCGGTGACCCGCGTAATGCCGATACGGTGGTCGGCCCGTTGATTCGCCCCGAGCAATGTACCTTCATCGCCGGCCAGATAAGCGATGCAACTGACCAGGGCGCGCAGCTACTGTGTGGCGGCACCTATGAAGGAAGTTACTTCCAGCCCACCGTGCTGGCCGATGTAACACCAAAAATGCGGATCTATGGCGAAGAATCTTTCGGTCCGGTGACCTCGATATATTGCGCCCGTGATTTCGACCATGCCGTGGAGCTGGCCAACGATACAAACTACGGCCTGTCATCCGCCATAGTCACCAATGACCTGCAGAAAGCCATGAGTTTCTCCGAGCTATCCAACGCAGGTATGATTCACATCAACGACACCACCATCTCCGACGAACCGCACATCACCTTTGGGGGCACAGGCGACAGTGGCTTTGGCCGGGAAGGCGGGCGAGCCTCCATGGAGGAAATGACTGAGGTGAAATGGGTCACGATTCAGACCGGTAAGCGCGAATTTCCGTTCTGATCGCAACCTACTACCCTTTCGCACCAGGGTGCAGTAAAAGGCCGTGCCCACGTTCGTGGAACACGGCCTGCCAACACTCATTCCCTGCTCAACACCACTGCCGGTTACCAGCCAGCGACAGCGCCATCGCTGCGTGGGTCGTGACCGCCCTCTAGCAGCCCGGACGGGTATCGCATAATCGCACCGGCATGCCCCATGCTCTCGTCGTAGGCCCCCAGCACTTCCACATCGTGGCCCAAGGCCTTAAGTGCATCGATGCTTTCAAGAGGGAAGCGCGACTCGACTTTCAAGGTCTCGCTGGAATTACCCCAGGTTCTGCCCAATAACCAGCGCGGCGCATCAATTGCTGCCAACGGGTTCATGCCGAAGTTGGCGATGCGGCTGAATACGGCGCTTTGCGACTGCGGCTGGCCATCACCACCCATATTCCCGTATACCAAGGTCCGGCCATCCGCGAATCGGGCCATCGCCGGATTCAAAGTGTGGAACGGCTTACGGCCAGGCGTATAGGGATTGCGTGCAGTAGCATCCAGCGCGAAGCTGCAACCCCGGTTTTGCCAGTTTACCCCGCTACCAGGTAGCACAATACCGCTGCCGAACTCATGATAGATGCTCTGGATAAAACTGACCGCAACACCCTGCTCGTCAACCACCCCCATCCAGATAGTATCGGCCGGGCCCATGCCCTTTCCCCAGGGCGCCGCACGCTGGCGGTCAATCCTACCTGCCATGGCAGCCAGCAGTTCTGTTTCCAGCAAACTCTGCGGATCAACGGACATGTAAGCCGGATCAGTAATCTCCCGATCTCGCACGGTAAACGCTTGCTTGGTCGCCTCAACACAGGCATGCACAAAGGGTGCACCCAACGGGTCCATGTCGCTTTCCAACAAATGATCCAATTGCCCCAGAATCATCAGCGAAACCAGCCCCTGCGTCGGCGGCGGAAAGTTGTAGACCTGACCAAGCGAATGTTGCATGACCAGCGGCTTGCGCAATTGCGCTTGATGTCGCTCCAGATCAACAAGTCGCAACGGACTACCCGCCGCAGTCAACTCGTCTGCCATCGTGCGCGCCAGATCACCACGATAAAAGTCATTAATACCAGCGTGCGCTAGTTGCGCAAGCGTGTCTGCTAGTTTGGGCTGCACAAACCGTTCGCCAGTCCGCGGTACGTCACCGCCGGGCAAAAAGGTGTCAGAAAAGCCGGTAATGCCTTGCAGTTCGCCAGATTTGGCAGCGGTGCACAGGCTTTGACTGCGCGTTACCGATATGCCCGAGCGAGCATAATCAATCGCGTCTGCGAGTAAGCGGGACAACGGCAGCTGCCCACCCAGCTCGCTGCACGACCACTGTTGCGCCAACTGCCATCCGGACAGCGTGCCTGCCACCGTATTGGCAGCCAAGCCGCCACGAAAAGGTATGCTGCTCAGCCCCTGTTCACGATAGCCTTCAAGGGTGATGCCAAGCGCCGACGCACCACAACCATCAATTGCAACAGGGTCATAACCCGGGCGGGAGATCAGCCAGAAGCCATCGCCGCCGATGCTGTTCATATGCGGATACACTGCAGCGATAGTCGCCGCCGCCGAAATCATCGCCTCAACTGCATTGCCCCCTTCGCGCATGACGGCCATAGCACTCTGTGCCGCCAGTGAATGAGGTGCTACCGCCATCGCTTTAGAGCCACGGGTGGGATTGGGAACAAAGGTCATAGTCTGGATTTCCAATTCAACTGGATTGACATGAGAGAGATAGCCTACCGGCCACACTAAGGGTGTGCTCATCGCTAAACCGCGGTCCGATTAACGACAGGCCAACGGGCCCACCTGCAATTCGGGTCCAGGGAAACACGACCTGAGGCAGGCCGGCCAGGCCGGCCATACATAACAAACGCTGGGAGCGAGTTCGAGTGTCCTGCACTTCCTGCGGCGGAGCATTCAACATCGGCGCAGGGCCCGGTACCGGTGGCAGCAACAGGTAGCCTTGCTCGCCCAGCATTGAACTCAGGCAGCTCTGCGCCTGAGACCGGACACGTGTGGCTTGGGCAACCTGGCACGTCGTCACCTGCCCCGCCAGCTCAAAGCGGCTTAACACATCCGCTCCGAAAGCCCGCTCTCCCTCGCTGACCCAGGGACCATGCTGCTGCCATACCTCTGCCGCCTGCAATACGCGCAGCGCCTCTGCCCAGTCTGCCAATGCCAGGCTGCCGGCAGGCACATGACGCACTGCAACCGACGTGCGCGCCAGCCACCCTTCAAACGCCTCACGTACCGCCTGATCTAGCATCACCAGCACATCTTCACAGACTAGAATGTGAGCCCCTTCCGGCGGAACGGCACACTGGCTGTGCAACAAATGCTCCATAGCCCACCCCAATCTGCGCTCATCGGCAGCAAACCAGCCGATCGTATCCAAGCTGTGTGCCAGGGTAAAACAGCCTTGCGCCGCAACTCGTCCGTGGCTGGGACGGATACCCCAAATGCCGCAGTAGCTAGCTGGCAGGCGGATTGAACCACCACAGTCCGTGCCCAATGCCAGATCGGCATGACCCGCCGCCACAGCCACCACCGAGCCGGAAGATGAGCCACCCGGTAGCCGATCAGGCGCGCTCGGGTTACGTGGCGTGCCGTAATGCACATTTATACCAGCTAGGCTGTAGGTCAACTCATCGGTTACCGTCTTGCCAACCCACTGCGCCCCTGCGGCCAGCAGCCACTGCACCGCCAGTGCTGTGTGTGCGGCCGGCGATTGCTCTGCCAGCCATTGCGGGTTGCCGGCACTGCAACGCAATCCTTGCACCTGAAATACATCTTTTACTGCCAGCCGAAATCCCGCGAGCGAGCCACCAGTTTGTACGCCGTAATCCACCGGTAACGAGCCAAAGCCGTCAGCAACAAAAGCACCGTCAAATCCGGGCTGCAGAAGCGTGCTCATGAAGTTGCCCAACTGACATGTGCTGCAGCGATTTGCCACTGACCGCCAACACAGATCCAGCTTTGCGTCTGACGCCCTAAACGTTCGCTGCCGGGGCGCTGAAAAACGATATTGGCGACGGCAAACGTCTGACCAAAGGTGGTCACGGAACGCTCAAGTATATGACGGGCTAATTGCCCGCTGTCCGCGCGGAAGCGCCTGAACTCGGCAATCGCAGCGTAGCCGTAGAGGTGCTCACCAGTACCGTATCGCAGGGTGTGGGGGCTGTTCCAGAACAGTTGGTCAAGCGCCGTCAGGTCGTTGCCCGTTAACGCACGTTCATAGTCGTCAACTGCACGATTTACCATCGCCAGGATCTCAGGTTCATTTACCGTCGGCTGCTCCTGCGACGGCTGGGCATATGAAGCTGGCGTCGTAGCACATACTCCGCGCCCCAACAGGCCCAGTTCGGCGCACTCATCAAGCATCGCCAACGCAATCATTGGCGCATTGATCGATTGGGCAGCACGCCCCGCGTCCAGCGCCGTACGCAGGGAAAATTCCGCAAAAGCCGGATGTTCACCGGCCAGGCAGCTCAAGTCAGGCATCCAACCAGGCGGTAACCAAGACTCCATCAGCTCACGCACCGCGCCTGCATACCCCCAAGCCTGCGCTCCGAATCCAGCCGCATCAATAACACCGCTGTCACCCAGCATAGGTGCCGCTATCGCATTGGACGCCGCTATTCGAGGCCCCTGCGGCCGCATCGCGGCAGACGTCAACCATTGCTGTGGAGCGCTCGAAAGACGTATACCAACCTCTTGCCCATTGCCTGCAAGCCCAATCACCAATGACGGCTGTTCGCTGCCAATAGTTGCTTTCAGCATCAGGTGGCAAGCTCCCATCCAGAGAGTCAGAAAAAACAACGGCGCGGCGTCCAGCACCTCAGTCACCGAGGTCGGTGCTTCGTTAGCACGTAACTGTGCCAGCAGGGCTGCTGTTGCCGCCGAGGTTTCCGCGTGCAGATCGTCACCCCGGCGCAAACCCGCCTGCGCAAGGGGAATAAGATCGACATACTGTTGTGCCAGATAGCCTTTCAGTGCGATCGCAAGTTGCTGATCACGCACGCGCATCCGCTCAAGTATGGCCAGATTCGCCGTACCAAACCGAATCTGCGGGCCGCTGCCACTGGGCAGCAGCGCCCAGCAGCGCGCAGTGCTATTCAAATCGGTGATCTCCACCAGGCTCGTTGTGGGCGAGATCACCGCAGCCAGCGGTGTGACCACATCGTACCCCTGCGCAGGGAGCAGAGAAACGCGACCATCCAGAATCATACACTGCGCACTGTCAATGTCCGCCGCCCAACCTTCATAGACACAGCAAAGCGCGGCCGAGGCAAGAATTGGAGCGCTAGGCCGAAAGGGGTCAGCAAAGGGTGGTCCCGCGTGCAACAGGCAATGATCGCCTAAACCTACCGCCTGAGTCGCCGTCTGTACGTCACTCCACACAGGACGCACAGCGTACAGCCGCTGCAACGCGCAAGTACCCATATCAGTTGCTTGAGTCGCGCTACTCATGGCAATGGCACTCCAGTATCAACGTCAATCACAAGGGGTGAGGTACCGGCAGGATGTCCGCGGTCGCGTCAAAGCGCCGGCCAGCCCGCAGGCAGAACAGCGGCTGCAACATGCGCTTGGCAACCAGTTCTGTGCCCTCATTGTCACGCAACAACCATTGACCGCTTTCGTCCGATAGCACCGATATATCTGCTTCGCGGCCCACTCCCAGCGTGCCTAGCTGATCTGACATACCCAGCAGCTTGGCTGCGTCGATAGTGGCCATGGGTATCACCTGTTCCAGCTTCAGCCCCAATGCCATCATGCTGACCATCGCGGAAACCAGACTAAAGCGTGAAGTGCCCTTGAACATGTGCTCTTCATCCGGGTGCTCGGTCTCTTCTGGCACGCCCGCTGGTGGTTTCACCGCGGTGTTGTAGCCGTGCATGTCAGCACCCAACGTATGCGGCAGCACACCAGCTTCCAGCACCTTCTCGGCCATTTTGTAGCTGAAATGCGAGCCGTGCCCAACATCCACCTTGAGCCCACGTGCCAGCGCTTCCTTGACCAGTGGGTGTACATCTCCGTCCAAAGATACAAAGCCTCCAGGGTGCCGACTGAAAGGATGCGCAAGCACGTCTCCGGGCTTCAGCAACTCAAGGACCGACGGAAAAATGCTGTCCGGATCAACCGCGCGGCCACCGGATTCAGGCTCCGGCCACAGTTGGCCAAAATGGATATAAAGCGGCAGACCTGTTTCCTCGCCCACCCTCGCGGCTTTCTTCATCACATCCAGACCCCACCGCGCAAAGCCACCTAGTTCTGCGTGTGCCTTGATACCCTTGACCACATCTTTGTTGGCCAGCGCGGACTTCACCGTAGCCTCTACGTCAGAGCATTCAGGCCGGTAGAGTTCTGGGTAAAAATGCCCTTCCAAGCCACCAACTAAGTAAGCGGAAATGAAGGAAACAACTCGGCTGTACGATGTATTGATGATGTAGTTGCGAAAGCCCGGTAGGGTGATGCAGCTCGCTCCGCCTTGATCAACCAGCGTAGTTACACCGGAGTGCACGCCGCACATATCCGCATTTAGTCCAAAGCGTCCGGTAACGTACTGATACACGTGGGCATGCGTATCAATCAACCCCGGGAGGACTAGTCGACCGGTGCAGTCAACCAGCTCGGCTCCGGTTGCTTCCGGCGAGCCAAGCAACTGTCCAACTGCGGCAATACGGTCACCATGTACCAGCACGTCTTGAACAGCATCTACCGAGTTGGCCGGGTCGATTACCCGACCACCGTGCAAAAGAGTCGTTTTCATCACAATGTCCCACCTTATCCAGCGTTCATCATTAGTTCAAAAGGTCGGGATACCGGCAGCCGCTACCCAGCTAAGTGGTATACCACACATTAAAATCAGAAAAGCTCAACCGCTAACACCTTATGACTTAGTGCCTGCTGCGACTTTGCTTAAATCAGATATCCAGTAACAAGCGCGCCGAGGCGCTGCTGGAACAACAGATCATCATGCTTTCGCGCCGTGCGTGCTCATCCGCCGAATACACGCTGTCACCATGCACAGGCTGACCTTCAAGTACCTTAACCTCACAAGCGCCACACACACCCTGCTCGCAGGAATAGAGCACATCTTCACCTGCGCTCAACAGCACATCGAGGATCGTTTTTCCTGGCGGGATAATGTATTCGCGGCCAGAGCGCGCCAAGACCACATTGAACGCGCCCTCTGCGAGTACTGCGCCAGCAGCTACGAAGCGCTCCAGGTGCAGACGTTCGCCCAGTCCGGCCTGCTCAAGGTGATCCAGCATCGATGCCGGACCACAGGCATACACCTCAGCCTCGTGTGGTACACCTGCAACCAGATCGACAAGCTCACCCTGTGGGCCACTGCCCGTGCCGAAGTGCAGAGTCACCTGCGGGTCGGCGGCCAACGAGCGATGAAACAGCGCGTGCTGCGCCGAACGGCTCCAGTAATGCAGGTGCACCGCACGGCCAGACTGTTGTAAGACTTTCAGCATCGAGTAGATAGGTGTGATACCAATACCGCCAGCAATTAGGCACACCGGCGAATCAGCGGCAGATAGCGGAAAATGATTACGCGGCAGGCTAGCCTCGAATACTTGCCCGACACGAGCCTGATCGTGCAACCAGACCGAGCCACCACGTCCCTGGATATCCCGCTTGACGCCGATCACATAGCGCTCGTCAGTGCACAAAGAGGTAATCAGCGAATATTGCCGGATCAAGCCTCCTGGCAAGTGCAGATCAAGATGCGCGCCAGCACTCACCGGTGCCAGGGCTTGGTCGCCCAATGGCTCCAATTCGTAGAGCACTATGTCTTCGGCACCGTAGCGCATGGCGTTTAGGCGCAGGCTCATGTGCCCCGATTCAGACAGTGCCATAGCTCACACCCATGTTGCGAAGCCACATACGGTACTTCTGCCCTAACAGGTCGGTGCGGTGATGGAGCTCCATGCGTAGATCAACCGGAATCCGTTCAGGTCGCTGGGTATCAACGATCGTACTATCCTGCGCGTAAACCAAATCTTGCCGACGGCGTACATCGTCGTCGCTCGGCTGTGGAGAAAAGTTCATCGCACAACAAATACGCACGATACTGCGCGTTTCACTAACCTGCTGCACCGTTAGAAAAGTGCAGAACCTGTCGTCCGGCCCGCCTTCCGATGCTCGTTCGGGGTCAGTAATCACCACCCGTTTCTTGAAGTAGGCCACCAAGGGACGCAGGCACTGATAAGCGTAGTACGCCACCACCGGGACTTCCCGTGGGTCGCCGTAAGGCTGGGTGACTTTTACCTCCGAGGTAGCAAGACCACCGTCTTTTTCAAAAACATCGTAGGGGCCAATCGGATCCGGCTGATCCATGATGCCATTTACACCCGCGTGCACGAACGGGAAGTGCGTGGGGTCGATGAAGTTCTCAACCGCCCGGTAACCCGACTTGAATTCATAAGGACCACAAACCACTTTTTTATAACTGGGGTCGTCCCACTCGGGGAAATCAGGAACATCATGCGCCGGCTCGCCTATACATGCCCAGATAAAACCGTAAGCCTCCTTAACATGGTGCGGAATGGCCTTGGCCTTCTTCATCGGCTTTTCATTGGGCGCCGCCGGCATCAGCACACACTGGGCGGTGCCGTCGTAGTTCCAGCCGTGGTAGGGACACACGACGCGATCACTCTGTATAAACCCCTTGGAAAGGCGTGCTCCGCGGTGAATGCAAAGGTCTTCCCAGACATAGGCCTGGCCCGCCTCGTCACGCCAGGCAACAAGATCGCGGTCGAACAGAGTAATGGGGATCAGCTTACCCGGCACAACCTCCTCCGAGGTCGCGACGACATGCCAATCATTGAGCAGAGCATCCTCGAGTGGACGGTCTGACTGATCAATACTTTCTCTGCAGTTCATCAGAGACTCACCTTTTCTGAAGTGGAAGGCCGCTAGCGAACAGCGCACGTCGCCAGCGCAGGCCTGAATTCGGTATTTTTCAATGCTGCGTAACAATAAGACAGCAATTACTATGCCACGCACAAAGGAAATAAGGAGGTAGACCACTTTGTTTTTCAAGACCCACAAATATCAAGCCTTGTAGCCAGCCACCGCTGAGCTGTAGCCATTCGTGTAGGGAAAAACCTGGAGCAAACATGCCACACAATGAAGCAATATACGTGGCATGCCTCTTACTTGGGCAATTAGACTTTCCGCAATTTGATTAACCCTGTGAACCTTTCCCTAGCAGCCCAAGCTATTGCGTCAGATCTGCATTCGGCATCAAACTTGCTTTGATCTATAGCAATGGCCAGTAGACACTCTCGATTATGCAAAAAGCGCGCATCACGACAGCACTATGCATTATCCTTTGCCTGCTAAAGGAAACAGGTACACCTCTTTAATCTGGAGGAACGCTCCCTTTTCGCACACAGCGTAACCGGGTTAAAAGCCACCCATCTAAGTCGACACCACCAAATTCAACAACATGTGCAACCTGAATCTATGAACAAGCTTTCTCGGGAACAAATAAAGACCGAACTCGACTCTGCATTTCATCGCTCTCCGCTGCTTGCGCGGCCAGGTTTTCTTATCCGCAGGCTCCACCAGATACACTGCGGCTTATTTCTTGATGAAACCCAGGGCAGTGATGTCACCCCGGTGCAATATAGCCTGCTAACAACGCTCGCGATGCTCGGCGAGATCGACCAGATAACCCTAGCAAACGAGATTGGCCTAGAGCGCACCAGCGTTGCAGAAGTCATTGCGCGGTTGGAAAAGAAAGGACTTCTGCTCCGCAAACAGAGCACCACCGACAGGCGAGTGAAACTGGTTAAACTCAGTAGAAAAGGGCAGCATCTGCTAAAGCGCTTGGAAGAGAACGTGCAAAAAGCACATGAGCGCACAGTCGAAGCCATACCGGAGGAAGAAAAAGCGCTATTCATGCTCCAATTGATTCGACTAGTGGAAGCCAACAACGATGTCGGTAGCGCGCCATTCAAGCTTGGGAAAACCAGTTAGACCTCCAGCCGAAGAGTCAACCGCGTTGGTGAAAGCGTGCCAGGAACTGCTGTGCCTTCGGCGTCTTTGGGGCACCGAAGAAATGCTCCGGGCGCCCAGTCTCAACCACTTCGCCGCTGTCCATGAAGATAATTCGGCTGGCCACTTGCCGAGCAAATTCCATTTCATGGGTAACCACAACCATGGTCGCGCCCTCTTCCGCAAGGTCACGCATAACAGCGAGAACCTCTCCCACCAGCATGGGATCGAGCGCGCTAGTTGGCTCGTCAAACAGCAGAATATCCGGCTTCATGGCCAGAGCCCTTGCGATACCCACACGCTGCTTCTGCCCACCGGAAAGGCTTGCCGGGAACATATCGGCCTTGTCCTTCAGGCCGACTTTAATCAGCAGCTCCATTGCTTCCTCGTACACTTCTTGTCTGTTCCTTTTCTGAACGTGGATGGGGCTTTCGATGATATTCCCGATCACGCTGAGATGGGGCCACAAGGCAAAGTGCTGGAATACCATCCCCACGCGCGAGCGCATACGAGCCAGCTCCTTATCGCCCATTTTGGCGCCGCCCTTGTGCACTCCCAGGCGCACAGAGTTCAATCTGACGGCGCCCGCATCCGGCGTTTCCAGCCAGTTGATACAGCGCAGTAGCGTCGACTTACCGCAGCCTGACGGCCCCAGTAGGCAGAGCACCTCCCCCTTACTCAGGGTCAGCGAAACATCCTTGAGAACATGATTACTGCCAAATGACTTGGAAATACCCTGCACTTGCAGCACATTAGCAACATGCTCATGCTCAACCGAATCCATCAAATCTTTCATGCTCTGCGTACCTCGGCATAACGGGCAAAAATAACGGTAACAAGTTCAATGACCAAGCAGATCCCCCAATACAGCAGCACTGCGGAGAGAAAGCTTGCAAATGGAATGAAGTGGGTCGACTGAATGGCATTCATGACCGCCGTGAGCTCGGCAACGGCGATGATGCCAAGAAAGGCGCTATCCTTGAGTATCTGAGTCATTTGATTGCCAATCATAGGGATCGCCCTCATCAACATCAGGGGCATAATAATCCGTCGCAAAAGCCCCACTCCTTGGTGGCCAAACGCACGACCTGACTCAATGGTCTCACGGGGGATGTCCTGCCACGCCGCCCTCAAAATAATCGCCATATAAGCCGCGTTATAGACAATCAAGGCAACAAACCCAGTGACCCAATTCGACAGTTGGATACCCAGCGATGGTAGACCGAAGTAAATCAAATAGACCAGCAAGAGGAAGGGCACGCAGCGCATGCACTCGCAATAAAAAGCAACACTGCGCTGAATTGCCGGTCTCTCTGACATTAGCAACGGCGTTAGCAAAATACCTATCAGCAGTGAAGAGCTCCCAGCAAATACCAACAACACAACCGTATTGACGAAGCCGGACCAGATCGCAGGATATTGCTGCCAGACTATCAGGAAGTCAGTGATGCTCATGCTCCGCCCTCCAGGCTAGGCGACTTCTTCTCAAACCGCCGTTGCGCCCTGACTAGGGCAAAGATGATCACCAGATATAAACAAAGACCAAACATAAGTGGCGGCATGGGGTCATAGGTACGCGCTCCCACTCGCTGCGCGGCCCTGGTAATTTCCACCATACCGATTACGGCAATGGCCGGGCTGGACTTGATCAGCATGGTCATTTCATTGACCAGCCCCGGCAAGCTGGACTGCCATGCCTGCGGCAAAACAATGCGCCAGACCCGTAGCCACGCCGGCATACCAAAAGCCAACGCAGCATCGTACTGCTGTCGATCAAAGGTAATCAGCGACGCGCGCCATATCTCGCAGCTGAAAGCAGCTGCGGTAAGTGACAGCGCAATAAGCGCAGCCGCCAGTGGATTCAGCTCCAAACCAAACTGAGGCAGGCCAAAGTAAATCAACAGTATAAGGGTCACCGCCGGGCACGAGCGGACGATACTGACATAGCAGTAACAAATGCGTTGCACCACCGGTACCTTAGCCCAGCGTAACAACGCTAGCCCTAGACCCAGCGGCACCCCAAGCACAATCCCCGCAAACGAAACCCCTATCGTGGCGAACGAACCTTGAATAATGCTCCAGTAATCGTATGCGTTCATTGCGCAAGCATCAGTTCACGTCGAGAGGCATGTTTTCAAAGCGTTCACCAAACCACTTCTCCTGCAAGCGATACATCTCTCCGCTCTCACGGATCTTCAGCATCGCTGCATTAACAATCGCCAGCAGCTCGGCATTACCCTTTTTAACGGCCCATGCCTTATAACCTAGGTCGCTAATGGGCTGCCCCAACACAAACATATCTCCGCGCTCGGCAACCAAGGCTCGAAGTGTCAGATCAGTATTAACGACAGCATCAATCCGACCCAAACCAAGGTCCTGATAGGCTTCCGGGTACCCATGATATTCAACAATTTTACCCACGCCCTCTCCATGTTCTGCCTTCAGGTGCTCATCGAACACTTTCAACTCAGCTAGGAATGCACTGCCTGTTTCAGCGCCAACATTTTTGCCGATAAGGTCTTCCGGTTTTTTGATGTCACTACCTGTTCTTGTGCCGAAGTAGGTCGCAGACGTTGCGGTCGGGGTGGTGTAATCAAAGGTTCTTTTGCGCTCTTCGGTAACCATAACGGCAGACAATGCCATATCAAACTTGCCGCTGGTAACACCGGGCAAAATTCCTGCCCAAGGTAGGATTTCTTGACGCAGCTGCAGCCCAGTTTCTTTCTCAACTAGCTCTTTGAGTTCATTGTCATAACCTGTCGACTTGCCGTTCTCAATGAACTCAAAAGGTCGGTAATCGTCCTCGGTAGCGACAGTTATGTAACCACGCTGCATGACTTCATCCTGCGTCAAAGCATAACTGCATGATGTCCAACCAATCGTAGTCAAAAGTGCAAAGGCGAGCCCCTTGAGGTTACTTGCTGCACGGTTTACGCCCGTTGAAGGGGCGCACTCAAGACGAGGGATAATTAACATATATGACTCCGTCACACAGGTGAGAGAAAGACCCGGCAGTAATGCCGGCACACCAAAAACAGAGCAAGTGGTATGCCATCATTTTTTTATCTAATAATTTCAATGGGTTATTAAAAAACATAAAGATAGCAGAGAGGTTTTCGCGCCACCAACGAACACATAAAAAGAGGTATGCCTCTTATATGGGCAATTATGGTCTGCTTAGGCTTAAGGAATCGGAGGGAGAGTAGTCTAGGGGGGGGGGTAGTAGAGCGCTGCGCCGGTCCGGCGCAGCGTTAGCATCACTTCTTGGGCGGCGCTGCCATAATCTCTTCCATCTTCAACCCCGTCAGGCCGTGGATGGTGCGCCAGAGGTAAAACAAGATTGCCATCATCATGATCATTGAGGGAATAGCGATCATTGGGTAGCTGACCAGCGTCATTTGCCCCAACTCTTCGTTGAAGGCTTCAGTACCGGCGGGGCTAACCACAATCCACTTAGCGACGATGTAGTTCATCACCGAGGAGAAGAAAAATGTCCCGGCCAGAAAGTAGGTCGCGCGCAGCAGGCGCTGATTAAACACCTCTACTTGCCCACGATCTTCCAGCCTTTCGTGCACCCGCGCCACGTTGATAACCTTTTCGTTGTACAACAAAGTGCGAATCAATGGATAACGCGTGCGTGTGGATACGAGCACAGCGATACCAATGGCGCCTGGGACCGCCGCCTCTTTTATCGCCAACCATTGTGGGTCAAGCTTGAGCAAGCCAATGCCGCCGGTAAGCAACACGCTGACCACGCCAAGCAAGGCAATAAAGTTAAATTTACGGTACTGGACCAGCTCGAACAGGCCCCACCCCAACGGCAGTGCCAACGCGACAATCAGCGCCTTAGTGGCACCTAAATCGGCTTCACCACTGAACTTCATGAGAATGATGGAGGGAAGCAAGATGCTGACCAGCAGGTCAATCATCGGGCGAGGTTTGTGTTGCGGCGTGGCGGTATTCGCTTCAGTCATAGGGAAAGCGGCTATCTCGGCTGCGGAAAAAAACATCATACACCTGCCACCTGGTCGCTCACAGTCTGCGGCGACCGGATGGCGAGCACTATTAACCCAGAATTGAGTAAACCAGATAACCGGTATATCCAAAATAGGCGAGCATCAGCAGCATCCCCTCCGGACGGCTAACCTGACCCTCTCGGCCACGACGGCCAATGCCCATGGCAAGCAGCGCCAGCGTTAAAGCGAACATCACTACCCAGTCGCGCTGCAACACCACAGGATCCACCGCAAGCGGTGAGATACCGGCAGCAATACCGACAACCGCCAGGGTGTTAAACAGCCCGGAGCCAATCACGTTACCCAACGCCAGATCATGCTCGTTACGGCGAATCGCCGCTAGCGACGAGGCCAGCTCCGGCAGTGAGGTGCCGACTGCTACCACGGTCAGGCCGATGATCAGGTCACTAACGCCCATGCTTTCCGCGATGTAGACCGCCCCCCAAACCAAGATGCGCGAACTGACAATCAGTAGCACCAGACCCAGCAGCAGCCAAAAGATCGCTTTGTTCAACGGCATCGCGTTGTTGGCTACTTCACCCTCAAAATCCTCTGCCAAGCTATCGCCACGACCGCGCATACCCTGCACGATGGACCAACCCATGATCAGGAAGAACACCCCTAGAAGCACCCAGGCGTCCATGCGCGACAGCTGCCCATCAATCAACTGATAACCCACCAACAGCGTAATGGCGAGCAAGATCGGTAGCTCTTTGCGGATAACCTGTGAGTGCACCTTGATCGGGCTGATGACCGCGACCAAACCAATGATCAAGGCAATGTTGGTAATGTTAGAGCCGAACGCGTTACCCAGTGCCAAGCCCGGATTACCCTGGCCTGCGGCGAGCGCTGAAACCACCATCTCCGGTGCCGAGGTACCAAAGCCAATGATCAGCATACCGATCAGCAACGGCGGCATGCCGGCGTGATTGGCGGTTGCCGATGCGCCGTCTACAAAGCGGTCTGCACTCCAGACCAACAGAACCAAACCCGCTATCACTGCCGCGATTGCCAACAACATCGTCCGTTACCCACCGTGGTGAAATGAAGGCGCCATTATCAGTGAAAGCGCCGCAGGGTAATAGAGGCCCCGCCACACAGGTTTTACAAAAGAATTCAGTTAGACGTAAAAACGGGCGGCCAAGGCCACCCGTTTTACTTAGGCGCTGGCAGCGCTCGCCTGCCGTTGCTTTTCTTCTTCGTAGAGCTCTTTCTTCGAGAGCTTACCCACTGGCGTTTTGGGTAGCTCCGGGCGAATGTCCATACTCTGCAACCGCTCATGTTTGCCGAGGCGACTGGAGAGAAATTCCTGCAGCGTCTCAAAGCTGAAGGCTTCAACGCCGACCTTGAGCTTAATGAAGGCTTTAGGGGCCTGCCCACGATAGGCATCGGCCACACCGATTACAGATACTTCCTCTACGCCCGGAAACTCATATATCGCCTCTTCAATAGTGCGCGGATAAACGTTGTAGCCGCTGCACAAAATCATATCTTTGGTGCGGTCGACGATATAAACAAAACCATCGGCGTCCATATAGCCAATGTCACCAGTGCGCAGGAAGCCTTCGCTGGTCATAGCCTCCGCGGTCGCATCCGGACGGCGCCAGTAGCCGGCGGTGATATTCGGCCCCTTGATGCATACTTCGCCTTTCTCACCCACCGGCAATTCGGTTTCGCCACCATCGAGCGGAAGAATGCGGATGTACGATCCGGGTACCGGGATGCCGCAGGAGCCGGGGCGCGGAGTGGTGTCCCTGGGAGTAAAGGTGCCGGTGGTAGTCGTTTCGGTCATACCCCAGCCTTCACGCAGGGTACAGCCGGAACGGTTGAAATACTGCTGTTGCACCTCAACCGGCAAGGGCGCACCACCGGAGTTAGACATTTTCAGTGACGACAGGTCGTAATCCGCCGTACTCGGGTGACTGAGCAGGCCAATGAACATGGTCGGCACGCCGGGGAAGGTGGTAATGCGGCTCTCGCTGATTTCCTTGAGTACCGTCATCACATCAAACCGCGGGTGCAGATAGAGTTCAGCCGCGGCGCGCAGGCCAAAAATCATGTTGACCATCAGCGCGTAAATATGAAACGGCGGCAACACCGCCAGTACGCGCTCCTGCCCCGGCTCGACGGCAGCGCTCAACACCTCGCGCAGCTGAGCACAGGACGCGGTTATGTTGCCGTGGGTCAGCATGGCGCCCTTGGGTACACCCGTGGTGCCGCCGGTGTACTGCAGCACCGCCAGGCAGTTGTTCGGATCTTCGATAGGGTAAGGCTGATAATCTCCCTGGTTGTCCAACAATTGCGCAAAGTTGCTGCAATCGGCATCCAATTGCGGCGCCGCTTGAGGCCCCAGCAAATCGCGTTGTTCAGAGGTAAAAGTGGTGCAAAACTCGGTCAGTTCGCCCACCACAAGATGGCGCAGACGCGTCGATTCCATCAAGGTTGCCATGCGTGGATAGAACGCCTGAAGACCTAGGGTGACCATGATATCGGTCTCACTGTCTTCAATTTTGTGCGCCAGCGTGCGCTCGGCGTCGAGCGGAGAGTAGTTGACCACCGTGCCACCGGCGCGCAACACGCCTAAAAAGCTAATGAAGTAGTGCGGGCAATTGGGCAGATAAAGCCCCACGTGCACGCCAGGCTTCACGCCCAGCTGCTGAAAGCCGCGTGCGGCCTGCGCTACCTTGTGGCTCAGCTCACGGTAACTCATCTTGTTGCCGAAAAAGTCGATTGCTGAGTTGTCGGGAAACTCAGCCACAGCGGCATCAAGCAATGAGGGGATAGGTTGCGGATCAAAGGGCAGATCCCAGCGAGCGCTTTCAGGGTAAGACGGTATCCAGCGAGGTGCGGTAGCCACAGACATTGCCTCCAAATGGGGGGTTCGGCCCTCACACCGACGCACGGCATTGGGCAGTTTTATTTTGGCCTACGGTAGACCCACCAACCGATTTGGAGAACTCATATCCATTGCAGATATGTCACTCCATAGGTGTCACATCTGCCCGTCGTCAGCACAACCGGGGCAAGACTTCACGAAGGGCACGCAGAGCACTTGCCCGATACCGGGGCAACACGCTATACAGAGCAGTCAAAATAACAGCCGCCCGATTCGGAATTTCCATGCGTAAACGCCTTGTACCGATCCTGATTGTTGCTGTCGGGATCGTCATTTTCATCTTGCTACGCCTAACCCGCGATGAACCCGCCGCTGTTAACTCACTGGAGCGCAGCTGGCGGGTGGCTACGGAAGTTATTCAGCCCGATGCTTTTGCCCCGCGCCTAACCCTTTATGGCGTGCTTGAATCGCCCCTGCTGTTTACCGTGGTAGCCCCTATGGCTGGGCGTGTGGCCGAGCTACCAGCACAGGATGGCGAACAGATAAAACAAGGCCAACTTCTGATGGCCTTGGACGAAGCCGACATCAAACCTCGTGTTGATCAGGCAAGGGCTGACCTGGAAGACGCCAAGGCGCAGCTGCAGAGCGAAAAGGTAGCCCACCAGAATGACCTCCAGGCGCTTACGCTGGAGCGCCGCATTCAAGCCAACGCACAAAAAAATCTTGAGCGTACCGAGCAACTGATTACCCGCGGCGTGCTGCCCTCGGCAGAGCTGGAAAACAGCAAAGACGCGCTTGATCGCTCCGCGTTGACAGTGGCCAACCGTCAACGCAGCATCAACAGTTATCCGTCCGGCCTGCAAGCAGTAGAGGCGCGAGTTGCGCGTGCTCAGGCCACCTTCGACAGCACCCAACGCGATGCCGAACGCAGTCGCTTCCTGGCCCCCTTTGATGGCGTGGTGGGCAATGTGCAGGCGGCGGTAGGCGATCAGGTGAATGCCAACGCTGCCTTGCTTGAATTCTATCCACTACAAGGCATGGAGCTGCGGGCGGTAGTCCCGCAGGTGCACAGCCAGAGCTTTACTCAGGCGTTGCAGAGCGGCAGCCAGCTGCAAGCACATAGTCTCGACATCGAACCGCCGATCAGCATGACCCTAAAACGTATTGCCGGTCAGGCCGATGCGCGTGGCGTCGAAGCACTCTTCAGCATTGATCAGCCACAGCCGGGGCTGAGGCTGGGCAACCTGCTGGCAATCAGCGTTGCGCGACCAGTACGCAGCGATAGCGTAGCCCTGCCTTACAGCGCGCTCTACGGCAACGACACTTTGTATCAGGTGCTCGATGGCCGCTTGCAACGAATTGAGGTGCAGCGCGTTGGTGAAATCCTTACCGAGCAAGGCGACCGACGCGTCCTGGTGCGCTCCTCGCAGCTGCAAGCCAGCATGGAAATCGTCATCACTCACCTACCCAATGCCGTTCAGGGCTTGAAAGTCGAAACCGGCGCAGCGGCTCCCAGCAACGATGACGCGACCGGGCCACGTCCATGAGCGACAACAGCCCACTGGCTTTCTTTGTTCGCCACAAGGTTGCTGCCAACCTGCTGATGCTGGTCATGTTGATGGGCGGTGCGCTAGGCCTGAGCCGGATGAACATACAGTTCTTCCCCACCTTCGCGCTCGACTTTGTGACCGTGCGGGTGATCTGGAACGGCGCGGCCGCTGAAGACATTGAGCAGGCCATCACCATTCCACTGGAGCAACGTTTACGTAGCATCCAGAACCTGAAAAACATGACTTCAACTTCCGCTCAGGGGGTATCCAGCATTACCCTTGAGTTCCGAGAAGGCACCGATCCGGTCATTGCGCTGGACGATGCGCGTCAGCAAGTAGACGAGTTTCGCAATTTGCCCGCTGACGCGGAAAAGCCTGAAGTAGTCAGAATCGCGCGCTACGACCCCATCGCCAAACTCTTGCTCTATGGGCCCTACGCACCGCATGAATTGCGCATCATTGCTAACCGGTTGGAGGATGACCTCCTCACCAACGGCATTGATCGTATTGAGATTGCCGGTTTGCCCGAGCAGCAAATCAGCATTGAAATCCCCAATACCACGCTGCAGCAGCTAGGGCTCTCGCTGGATCAAATCGCTGACCGGGTTAATGCCGAGTCCCGTGATTTGCCGGCTGGCCAGGCCGGCGAGCAAGACTCCGCGCGTGAGCTACGCGCCATAGAGCAGCGCCGCGACGCCGAAGAGTTTGCCAATATCCCGCTACAGCCCAACGGCACCAGCCATTTACGCCTGGGCGACATCGCGGAGATCCGCCAGGAGCCGCGCCGCAATCAAGTGCTATTGCGTTACAAGGGCCAGCCAGCAGTGGAGCTAGCATTGCAGCGCGCCGAAGACGGCGACTCGTTGGAAGCGGCTCAAGCGCTCAACACCTGGTTAGAACGCGTGCAACCCAGCTTGCCGCCCGAGTTAAAAATCCACGTTTACGACCAGTCATGGCAGCTGATCAACGACCGTATCAGCCTGCTGGTCAATAACGGGCTAAGCGGCCTGGTGCTGGTCATGGTACTGCTTTACCTGTTCCTGCCGGCGCGGGTCGCGCTTTGGGTTGCGGTCGGTATTCCGACCGCTTTCCTCGCCGCCATGGCAGTGTTCTGGGTAATTGGTGGGTCGATCAACATGATCTCGTTGTTCGCGCTGATCATGGCCCTTGGGGTGATCGTCGATGATGCAATTGTGGTGGGCGAAGACGCCGACGCGCACTTCCGCGGTGGTGAGCAGCCGCAACGCGCCTCTGAGGGTGCAGCCAAGCGCATGTTCTGGCCGGTGGTCGCCTCCTCCCTAACCACCATCGCCGCTTTTATGCCATTGCTAATGGTCGGAGGTATTTTCGGCAATATTCTTGGCGATATTCCTATCGTCATGATCTGCGTACTCATCGCCTCCTTGCTGGAGTGTTTTGTCGTGCTGCCGCATCACCTGCGCTCAGCCTTCAGACCCACCATTAAGAAAGCTCCCAGCACCTCCCGGGCGTCGAAAATGATGGGCCACGTCGATGCCGTACGCCAGCGCTTCGACCAGGCTTTCAATCACTTTCGCGACGGCCGCTTTCGCCGCGTTTCCAGTTTGGCGCTACGCTATCGCGGTGCCACCCTGGCCTGCGCCTTGGTCACGGTGATTGTCACCATGGGATTGATGAGCAGCGGCCGTATCGGCTTCAGCTTCTTCCCTACGCCAGAACCCCAGATGCTGCAGGCCAACGTCAGTTTCGTCGCCGGGACGCCACGCGACACCATGATCAGGTTCATGCGCCACTTAGAGCAGACGCTAGCCGACACCGAAGCCGATCTAGGTGGCGACCTGATTCTCACCGCCGTTACCCGCGAAGGACAGGTGATCAGTGAGAACGCCGGCAGCCGGCAGGGCGATAACCTAGGCGCGATACTGATTGAAATGGTCTCACCCGATCACCGCGACGTGCGCAACAAGGCCTTTATTCGCGCCTGGCGTAAACGCATCCAGCTGGTTCCCGGCATCGACCAGCTAAACATCACCGAGCAGGTGGGCGGCCCGCCCGGCAAAGATGTTGATGTTCGCCTGACGGGGAGCGACCCTCAACAGCTCAAATCCGCAGCAGAAGCATTATCGGTGATGATTGGCTCAATCGAGGGCGTCCTCAGTACCGAAGATGATATGTCATGGGGCCGCGAGCAGTTGGTCTATAGCCTTACGCCCTATGGTCAATCCTTGGGCCTGAGCATCCAGAGTGTCGGCCGCCAGCTACGCGCCGCCTACGACGGTCGTCTCGCGCAGATTTATCAGGAAGATCAGGACGAGGTTGAGGTACGCGTGCAGCTGCCACGCATTGAGCGAGAAAGCCTGGCCAGCCTGAGTGAACTGAGTATTCGGCTCGACGACGGGCGCTTCGTCCCTCTTGGGCAAGTGGTCCAGTTTGGCAACAACCAGGGCTTTCAGTCATTGCGCCACGCCGATGGCATGCTGGCAACCGATGTGACGGCTGATATTGACGCCAGCCAGACCACGGCAGGACAGGTGCTGGCGAGTATCGCCCGCGAGCTGCCGGAGCTGGCCAGCCAGTACAACGTGCGCTACAGCTTCGAAGGGCGCTCGGTCGACCAACAGGAAACCCTAGCCGATATGCGTACCGGTTTAATCATCGGCCTGCTGTTGATGTATACGGTACTGGTCTGGGTGTTCTCCTCGTGGAGCACTCCACTGATCGTGATGTCGGTGATCCCGCTGGCCTTGGTCGGGGCCGTCTTGGGCCATTGGGTGATGGGACTCAACCTGACCATACTGTCGCTGTTCGGTCTGTTCGGGCTGTCGGGTATCGTAGTCAACAACTCGATCATTCTGGTCAGCTTTTACCAGGATCAACGGCGTCTCGGGTTGGCGGTTAATGAAGCGTTGAACGAGGCCGTGGTACAGCGTTTGCGCGCCGTACTGCTGACCTCGCTGACGACCATCGGCGGCCTGCTACCATTGTTGTTTGAGACGTCACTGCAGGCACAGTTCTTGATCCCGATGGCCACCTCCATAGCGTTCGGCCTGGGCTTCTCTACCCTACTGGTGCTTATGGTGGTGCCGGCGCTGCTGTCGTTGCTGGAAGGGTGGAAAGAGCGGCGCGCCGAGCGACGGACCGAAGCTCCTGCGAGCTGATAACCTGCAACGTAAAACGGCTCCCGAGGGAGCCGTTTTACTGATTTGCAGTGTGTAGCTTACTGCTTCACTGATTCCAGTGTCTTGGTGATAGCCGCCACTGCCGAGCCGATGTTGCTCAGCTCCGCTGGCAGAATCATGGTGTTATTGGTTTTCGCCAACTTGCCAAACTCTTTCACATACTGCTCAGCAACCCGCAGCGACACTGCTGCCTGGCCGCCTTCGGTGTTGATCGCTTCGGCTACGCGGCGCAGACCTTCCGCTGTTGCAGTTGCAATCAGCTCGATCTCGCGAGCCTTACCTTCGGCTTCATTGATTTGGCGTAACTTATCAGCTTCAGACAGGTTAATCGTTTCCTGCTTCTGGCCTTCAGACACGTTGATTTTGGCCTCACGCTCACCTTCAGACTGGGCTACGACCGCACGACGTTCCCGCTCGGCACGCATTTGTTTTTCCAGTGCATCGAGAATGGTCGCTGGCAGTTCGATGTCGGCGATCTCGTAACGCAGCACTTTCACGCCCCACGGCTGAGCAGCTTCATCAAGTGCTTTTACGACTTGCACGTTAATGGTTTCACGCTCTTCAAAGGTCTTGTCCAGATCGATCTTACCCACCACCGAACGCAGGGTGGTCTGCGCCAGCTGCATGGATGCATAGCGGTAATCGTTGATGCCGTAACTGGCCAGCTTGGGATCAACTACCTGCAGGTAGAGCACGCCATCAACTACCACTTGGATGTTGTCGCGGGTCACACAGGCCTGGCTGGGTACGTCGATCGCTTCTTCTTTCAAGGTGTGTTTGTAAGACACACGATCTACAAAAGGAATCAGCAGGTGAAAACCCGCTTCCAGGGTTTTAGCGTACTTACCCAGTCGCTCGACGATAAAAGCCGAACGCTGCGGTACGATGCGCGCCGTCTTGGCCAAAGCAACGATGACCAGGACAAGAAACGCGAGGGAGAGAATAGTGGCAATTTCCATGCTTGAAGCTCCGTGAGGTAATTTAAGGCTTTTCAGGTCGTTGTGCGCTGACCTGCAATACAATCCCGCTGTGACTCAGTACCCATGCCGTGTCTCCGGCTTTGAGTGGTTCGTTCGATTCTGCATCCCACTTAGCGCCGTTAAGCTGTATATCCCCGATTCCATCGATGAAATCGGTTAGTACTGCCACTCTGGCGCCCAGCAGCCCGGCATCGTCCTGATCACGTGCAGCTAGATCAGCCTCGTTGCCGCGTAACCAGCGATAAAAGTGCCGCCGCAAATACCAGAGCGCCACGACACTGATCAACGCAAACAAGACCAACTGATAGGGCAAGCTATCGATCACGCCAAATAGCGTCAGCAGACCCACTGCCAGCGCACCAATACCGAAGAACACCGCAACCATGGCGGGAATGAAAAACTCTGACAGCAACAGGGCTAAACCCAGCAGCAACCAAAATGCGTAACTCGTCAAATATCCAGTCAACATAGCCTTCCCTGCGTGCAGGGCCTCCTGTGCAGCGGCCAGACCGGAGAGTACCAGATCGCCTCAACAAATGCGTCGCCAGCTGGGCAACCCGCGTATGCAACCTGTCAGCCCCAGCCAGCTTTGTTAAGCTGGTTACAAATAACAGGGAGCTACCCATGTCTTTACGTCTTCTTCAGCTGTGCCTCTTTTTATTGCTGGGCTGCGGCGTCAGCCTCAGTCAGGCGAAAACCTTGCAGGTCGGCATTACCGAAGTGCCACCCTTTGTTATTCAAACCGAACAGGGCGAATGGGAAGGTATTAGCATCGACCTCTGGCGCGCCGTAGCGCGCGAACAGCAGCTCGACTATGAGTGGGTTCCATTGTCATTTTCCGACCTACTCAGCCAGGTAGAGAGCGGCAAAATAGATGTCGCCGTGGGCGCACTGACCATGACCGCTGACCGCGAAGCGGCTTTTGACTTCAGCCACCCTTTTTATCAAACCGGACTCTCCATCGGCGTACCGCGAACGCCCAAGCACGGTATATTGCAGAGCCTGAAAGCGCTGTTTAGCTGGGAGTTTCTTAGCGTGATTGTCGCGCTGGGGTTGCTGCTGTTCGCCGTTGGCGTTCTGCTGTGGGTCTGTGAACGCCGTGCCAACCCTGAGCAGTTTGGTGGCAAAGCCAGCGAAGGAATAGGCGCCAGTTTCTGGTGGGCGGCGGTGACCATGACCACCGTAGGCTACGGCGACAAAGCGCCTGTCACACTAGCTGGCCGACTGGTCGCGCTAGTGTGGATGTTTGCCGGCTTGATCATGGTCGCCAGTTTCACGGCCGCCATTACCACCTCGCTCACAGTCAGCAATTTACAGTACCAGATTGGCGGCCCACAGGACCTGCCCGGCAGTACTGTCGCCACCATCGCCAACACTGCCAGTGCTCGCTACCTGGAAGACAACCATGTGATACGCCGCGAGTATCCCAGCCTGACCGAAGCAATGCAGTCAGTCATCGATGGCAGGACCGACGCCGTGGTATATGACCGGCCGCTCATGCAGTTCCGCAACCAACAGCTTGGTGACAAGCGACTGGACTTGGTGCCCGCCGTTTTCGAGCAGCAACTTTATGCGCTGGCGTTGCCCGCCGGCAGCAAATTACGTGAACCTTTAAGCGAGGAAGTCCTGCGGATTACCGAGTCTGAGGAGTGGCGCGCGATAAAAGCCAGTTATCTTGAAGAAAACGAGTAACCGCTGAATTGGCCGGGAAAGCAGGCTTTCCCGGCAACCAAAACACTACAATCATGCCCGCCCCAGCAAAGAATGAATTGCAGTTCATCTGATTTTTTAGGTGAATGATCGCGATCCAGAGCCAATGACCAACCAGTCACAATTGACTGAATGTAACTGCGTCACAAAGTCCACGGCAACAGCTTCATAAGCCCCTAGCTGCTGACTATTCTCAGTCACCTCAGGCAAAGACCTGAATGTCTCAAGACGATACAAACAAAAACAAGCACAAGGAGTTTCGTCATGTCGAACAAGACCCGACTGAGCGTTGCCTGCGGCCTTATCGCCGCACTGGGCGTTAGCACTCAAGCCCAGGCTTTCTGGTTCAGCTCTTCGCAATACACCAAGACCAAATATCCCATCGTATTAGCCCACGGCATGCTCGGTTTCGATAGCCTGCTTGGCATCGATTACTGGTATGGCATTCCCGCCGCGTTACGCAAAGACGGCGCCACCGTCTACACCACCGAAGTCAGCCAACTCGATACCTCCGAAGCACGCGGCGAGCAATTGCTTGAACAGGTTGAAGAAATTGTCGCGATCAGCGGCAAACAGAAGGTCAATCTAGTCGGCCACAGCCATGGTGGCCCTACCGCGCGTTACGTCGCCTCGGTCCGACCTGACCTAGTAGCTTCCGTCACCAGCGTCGGTGGACCGCACAAAGGTTCCGCTACCGCCGACTTCCTTCGTGAGATCCCCGAGGGTTCAGCCGGTGAAGCCGTTGTCGCCGGGCTGGTCAACGCCTTAGGTGCCTTTATCAACCTGGTTTCCGGCAGCAGCTCCATGACGCCGCAAAACGCACTCGGCTCGCTGGAATCACTGAATTCGACTGGCGCGGCAGCCTTCAATGCGCGCTTCCCGGAAGGCATTCCAACCAGCGCCTGCGGCGAGGGGGCCTATAAGGTCAATGGCGTGCGTTATTACTCTTGGGGCGGCACTAGCCCGCTGACTAACCCGCTGGATGTTTCCGATCTAATCACCGGTGCCGGCTCATTGACCTTCAATGGCCAGCCCAACGATGGCTTGGTAGGTCGCTGCAGTTCCCATATGGGCATGGTCATTCGTGACAACTATCGAATGAACCACCTGGATGAGGTCAACCAGTTCCTCGGCCTCACCAGCCTGTTCGAGACCGATCCCGTCACCGTATACCGCCAACAGGCCAACCGCCTGAAGAACGCCGGCCTGTAAGGCACTCCGCGCGGCGGCACTGTTTAGGGGGCCGCGCGGCAACCCTTCTACTCTAGTCAGAGCTCGCCTATGAAATTTCTTGTTTATTTGCCCTTGCTTGCAGGCGCCTTGCTGCTGGGCTGGCAACTATTACCCAACCCACCCGATGACGCCGATGCACGAGGCAGGATGGCGACGAACTCCGCCACATCAGTCACTGCGACGCTGCCGGCAAACTTACAACGAAGCAACGGCAATACCGTCCCTGTGGCGATGCCAGAATCGCTGCGTGGCACCGAGGTCGATGGTCAACTGCAGGTCGATGCTGATGGCAACCTGTTGATCACTGATCAGCTGCGCAATTTGTTTGACTATTACCTCAGCGCCAATGGCGAAGAAACGCCAGAACAAACCCAAACACGCATACGCCAGCAACTAACCAGCAAACTGGATGAGCCTGCACGTGGCCAGGCATTGGCCATTTTCGAGCATTATTTGAGTTACCTTCAGGCGGTCGCCAAGCTGGAGCAAGACTTCCCGGTACTGGATGACTTGGACGCCCTATGGGCACGAGAAGAAGCCGTGCAGCGCCTACGCGCCAGCCTGTTCAGTGCACAGGTGCATCAAGCTTTTTTTGCTGGTGAAGAGGTCTATAACCGCTTCACCCTTGAGCGCCTGGCAATCAACCGCAACCCTGATCTTGATCCGGCGCAGCGCGCTGCGGATATAGAAGCTTTACGGGAAAACCTCCCCGCAGAAATGCAGGGTTTGTTGGTGCCGCAACTCCATCAAGATCTGCGCCGCGAAACCCAGGCCCTGAATGAGCAAAATGCTGCCCCCGAGCAGATCCGCGACCTCAGGCTCAACCTGGTTGGCCCCGAAGCGACCGCACGACTGGAAGCGCTAGACCAGCAACGCGCCGATTGGCAGCAACGCGTCAGCGAGTTCAGCCGTGAGCGCGAGAGCATCTTGCAACAGCCTGGGGTCGCTCCGCAGGACAAACAAGCCGCCATTGACGCGTTGCTACAAGAGCGCTTCGCACCCAACGAACAACTGCGTATTGCTAGCCAGAATAAGCGCTAGATAGTCCATTTGACCTGAGGGCCTTAACAGCTGCCATACTGAGAACTTAAAACCCCGAGTCAGGAGGCCGTTATGCGCGCCGACGAATTTCTCAAAAAACATGGCCTTGATCAGGAAGAAGACAAGGACACAAGTCTGCACGGACAGGCGCTGGAGCGCGCCCTGCACCCCAGCCGCCCGCATGCCGGCACACCCCATGACTGGGAAGATTGGGAGCGCTATAAGGCTGAGCAAAAAGCCAAGGCAGATCAGCAGAAGTCAGAACAGGCGCCCGGCAATGATTAACCAAGCCAAGCTTGGCTTGGCCTGCGTCGCCTTGCTGTTGCCAATGAGCGGCCATGCCGCGCCCCATTACACTCCCAGCGAGATGCTCGAATGGCAGGTAAAGCGCTTTGCCGAACCTACCCAGTACCAGCTTGAACGCAGCCCATCCGGCGTCAGGCTGCAAGCAGAATGCCGCAACGGCGAAGCCAGCGCGCTGTACATAGAACAACCGATCGACCTACGCGAAACCCCTATTCTGAGCTGGTCTTGGGCGGTAAGCGGAGTGTATTCAGGCTTGGATGAAACCAGCAAAACCGGCGACGATTACCCAGTACGCGTTTATGTGGTCAAGGATGGCGGGCTATTTCCTTGGCGCACACTGGCAGTGAATTACGTGTGGTCAAGTAGCCAGCCCGCAGGCAGCCATTGGCCCAATGCTTTCACGGGCAACGCGCAAATGCTGGCAGTGCGCAGCGGCGCGCCCGACCAGCACGGCGAGTTAATCAGAGAGCAACGCAATGTGCGGGAAGATTTCAAACAGTTACACGGCGAAGACCTACAACAGATCGACGGCGTTGCGCTAATGACTGATTGCGACAACGCCGACCAACCGATAACCGGCTGGTACGGCGCCATCGAATGGTTGCCTGCTACTTCCGCACCCAGCTCCCATTGATCTGAATGTATTGCCCTGCCGGTGTCCGGTCGATAGCCTTTTGGCCCGCTATGGCCTCTACATCTTTAAGTGCAATACCGTTGCTTTTGGCGACGCGCTGATACTCTTCCTTGCGCGCGGCGTTGATTTGCTGCGCTACATCAGTAGCGTTGCCGCCGGCTTTGACCACACCAAGGTAGCCACTGGGCTGCTCGCCCAATTGGCCAGCTTCTTTCGCTGTCGGTAGCGCGCTCATCGCTTCATTCAAACTCAAAGCCCAAGCGGTGCCGGTACCCAGCAGCATCAACATGCATAACGTGAAAAGCGTCTTCTTGCCCATTGCAATTATCCTTGTTGCACCGCGCGCTTAAAACAGCCCGCTGGATTCGTCGAAAATTTCATCCAATTGCTTATCTACCTTGATGTAGATCTCATGCTCGATCTTCACATTCAGGTTGATATTGATCGGCTCGCTGGGCGCCGCCAAGCGCACCGTTGGGCCGGCACAGGCAACCAGCAACATACTTGTTGCTCCAATCAACAGCCCTCGCCAGTGCATAGCTACTCCTTGTTGGGCTGCAGGCGCTGCTTAAGCAAGCGCTCCTGTACCCGTTGCTGAATGATATCGCTGACCTGGCTGCTCAATTGCAGGCTGGTCAGCAGGGCCGGGATATTCTCTTCCAGGTTCACGTTGAGATTTACCTGTCGCCCCTGTTGAAAATTCGGGTTACTGCCCTGCAGACGCAAGCCCAGCTGCAGGTTACCGTCTTCTGCGTAATTCACCTGGCTGCTGAGCACAGTATAGTGAAAGTTATCCAGCGCCCCGGCCAGCTCGCGCATGCCTGCGTTGCTTTGCGCCAGCCGCTGCAACTTATCGGACTGATAACGCAACACGCCGCCAGGCTCTCGCGCGGCCACTGCACCGGCATCGACCATCAGTTCACCATCGCGAAGCACGACAGGCAGACGTCCATCCAAGGTACCGCGTCCGCTCAAACCCTCTGTTGGATAGACTGCGAACAGGGTGTCCAGTTCCAGCCCACTGATGTTCAGCACCAGCCGCTGCTCGTTCGCTGACAAGTCAAGCTGCGCAGGTTCAGCGGTGACTTGCCCGCCCAGCATCTGCAGTTGCGCTTGATCCAGCTGCAAACGCCCACGCATGAGGTCATCCGTTGTTCCGCGATAACTGGCAGCGGCGCGCAGAGGCCCCATTTCCAACCCTGGGTTAAAGCTTTCCAGCTGCAGCGCTGTGCTACCCAGCAACAGGTTATTCCCCTGCAGTTTTAGCGTTACTGGTGCGACCAGCCCACTAAATGCACTGCGATCATAAATGCCCTTGCCACCCGACACGTTGAAGTTACCCTGCAAGCTGAGCGGCGCACTGCCACCACTGGCCTGAAGTTGCCCGCTCAACTGCCCACTGGACAGACTCAGCAGCACCGGCCACGCAACCACACTATCAGCCAAGGGGTTGCCAGCACGGAAGAACAACGGTTGAAGAGTGATTTTCGACCGCCAAGGCTGCTGTGGAGGCAGGTTAAAGTCGGTATCCAGCGCTAACCCGGCAGCATTGCTCAGTTTTCCCTGCCATTGCAGAGCGCTGTCGGCATAGCTCCAACGGCCATCGACATCCCAGCGTAATGGTTTCAATTGCGGCTGTTCCAACCGCGCAACATTGCCGCTCAGTTGACTGCCTGCACGTAGGCTGCCCGGCTCCTGCCAGCGCTGCTGATAGCTAAGTTTGGTTAGTTTCAGGCTCGCCTTATTCAACGCCAGGTCAGCCGCGCTGAGCTGCAGCTGTGACCAGTTTACTTGCCCAGCGGAGCCGCCTTGCAATTCGGCTCCGAGCCCATCCAGCTCCCCAGTGATAGGCGTTATCACACGCAGATCACGTAACTGCACATCTTGCTCGCGCCAAGAGGCGAGCTGTAATTCGAGTTGAGTGTCTAAAAGCTGTAGCTGCCAATTCTGCTTTTGCACCTGTGGCAACAATAGCGCCATGCCACCCTTTAGCGTTCCGGCCAGACCATTGGCGCCCAGCACCGAAAAGCTGCCCAGAAAGGGTATGGCTTCGCCCGCCGTCAGCTGAGTGCTGGGCGCCGGAGTCACTTGTAATTGCAATTGCTTGACTTGCAGATTTCCCGGCAGCGCTTCAAGCACGGTAAGCTGCGGCTCGCTCAACGCAAGCTGCGCCTCTCCCTGCAGTACCTGCCAGCGCCCTTGGTCAGCACGCAGTTGGACCTGCAGGTTGCCGCCAACGCTGCCAAGCTGCTCAATTTGCCACGGTTGCGGCAAAGCCAACTGAGCGTTCAGCTCAACTTTGCCACCTAACCAGTCAACCCAACTAGCGGGTGGTTGCGAGCTAATCAAATCCCAATCGAGCGCCAACTGAGCACCGGGCGGTAGCGTGCTAACCGGCAAGGTACCGAGCGTCATCCAGTTGCCAAGATATTTATAAAGGCCAGAGGTCTGCGGCCAGCCAGGCACATTCAAACTGCCTTGCCACTGAGTCAAGCCTTGCCAGCGTGACTGCAACTGCGCTGCCAACTGCTGATCAACCAGCAGACTAGCCTGCAATGTCAGCTGGTTACTCTCAGCCTGAACCTGCTGCTGTAATAGCAATTGCTCCTCACCGGCCTGCAGGCGCAACTCAGCCTTGGCCAGTACCGGCTCGCCGGCATCAAGATTGCCCGGCTCACGACTTGCCTGCAGTGAACCATTCAATTCGCAAGTGCCGGTATGGCATGGCACCTGCGCTTGCAGCTCGGCGATGCTGACCTGATCGGGTAGCCAGTTCACTACTCGGTTCCACAGCTCGGGCGCGGTCAGGCTAGCAACTTGTATACCCGGTGCATCCGTTTCAGCACGCGAGTCGCGTGCATCAAACCGCAGCTGTGCGTGCTCCAGCGCCAGCACGCGAATACGCGGACCGCCTCGCCAGCCCGGCACCAGTCGTAACTGCTCCAGCGCCACTTGTCCGGCAGGCAACGCAAACGACAACTGCTGCAGATGCAGGCCGCCCTGCTGCCAGCCCAATCCTTGCCAGTGCACATCCTGCACACCCGCCTCAGTCAGCGCGCGCTGCGCCCACCAAAACGCCGTTGCCAAACTGAGCAACAGAAACAGCAGAGCAATGATTACCACGCCAAACACTTTGCGCATGCCCATCCTTATATGCAGTAGCAGATCACAGGTTAGCACGCGAAAACCCCACTCAGGTTGACCGGGTGACTGCCTAACGAACTATAATCGGGCCGGGTATTGAGCGCCTCGATACCTTATGTAAAAAGGAATTGCAGACAGGACGTCACAGGGACATTAAATACTCTCCCCAAGGCGCCCGGCGTACTCTGTAATCTAATAACTATAATCCAAAAAAGAGAGCCCCCATGAACTGGTACCTTGATGTACTTAAGCAATATGCCGTTTTCCAAGGCCGTGCTCGCCGTAGCGAATATTGGTTCTTCATGCTGTTTAATTTTCTTGCCGTGGTTGTGTTGAGCGTTATCGACGCCCTAATCGGCATGCCAATATTTGCGACTATCTACATACTGGGCACTTTGCTGCCGTCACTGGCAGTAGCCGTTCGCCGCTTTCATGACACCGGCCGCAGTGGTTGGTGGATACTAATTTCATTGGTCCCAATTGTTGGCTCAATCATTTATCTGATCTTCATGTGCATCGAAGGTGAGGCCCAAACCAACGCCTATGGCCCAAACCCCAAGGGCGACACAGCAGGCCCAGCCGTCGCATAAGCCTTGCTCCGGGTGCGCGTAGCGCGCCCGGCTCTGATGCCTCTTGCCTATCACCCTCGCAAACGGCAGGCTAACTGTCTTTGTAGCCATTACTGATCACCCATTATGTCTAGGTCTCGCTCGGCCACTCGCCGCTATCTTGCTTTATTGGTTTTCGCCGCCGTCTTCAGCGCTGTACTTAGCTCCTGCCAAAGTATGCCTGATGGCCTTTCCGTCACTGGGCCGGTGCGCTCGGCAGACCAGCTGCAAATATTCCGCGATCAGGCTTACCTTGATGCAGAGGGCAAGCAGCAGATCGAACAGGAGATCTTCGACGAAGCATTCCGCCTGATCGGCCAAGCGCAGAAACTGGTGGTCGTCGATATGTTTCTGTTCAACCGCTTTGCCGGAGCAGACAGCTACCGTCCGCTTGCTGAGCAACTGACCCAGGCATTGATCGAAGCGAAACAGAGGCATCCAAACATGCCAGTGGTCATGATCACCGACCCTTTCAACACGCTTTACGGCGGCATGCGCGCACCCGAGCTCGAGCAGCTACGCGCCGCGGGCGTGGCGGTGGTGCTAACCGATGTCGATCGCTTGCCGGCGTCCAACCCAACCTGGACCGGCATCTGGCAGCTGTGCTGTAGCTACCTAGGCAACAGCATCGACGGTGGCTGGCTGCCTAATCCGGTTGGCCCAGGCAAGGTGACGCTGCGCAGCTATTTGCATCTGGCCAACTTTCGGGCCAATCATCGCAAGACGTTGATCGTGGACAACGGCGACAACTGGCGCGCCTTGGTTACCTCGGCGAATCCACATGACGCCAGCAGCCGCCACCATAACAGCGCTATCGTATTCAGCGGTGCGGCAGCACTAGACCTACTGCAGACCGAGCGGGCTGCCGCGCTACTCTCAGGCTACGACGCGGCCAAGAACTGGCCAACCGTTGCCAGCGTGCAGACTCAGCCCAGCATGCCGCAAATCCAGGTGCTTACCGAAGGCGCCATCGAGCGTTCACTGCTTGAGCTACTGGCCTCGGCAGAGCCGGGCGACCAGTTGGATATGGAGATGTTCTACCTGGCTTCGCGGCCCGTCGTTGAGGCGCTGATCGCGGCCCAACAAAGGGGCGTGCAGGTACGCGCGATTCTTGACTCTAACCGTGACGCTTTTGGCCGCGAAAAGAATGGCATTCCCAATCGGCAGGCCGCCTGGGACTTGAACGAACAAGGCGTTGCGGTGCGCTGGTGTGCAACCAACGGCGAACAATGCCATCGTAAATGGATTCGGCTAGAGCGTAGCCAAGGGATAACTGAGGTGATTAGCGGGTCAGCTAACTTTACCCGGCGTAACCTGCATGACCTTAATCTGGAAACCAGCGTGCGCCTGACTGCGCAGGCCAACAACCCTGAGATGGCTGACATGCGCGCAGACTTTGAGCGAGCGTGGAGCAACAACGATGGCGGCACCCACAGCCTGCCTTATTCAGCGTTCGCCGATCACAGCTATTGGCGTTATGGGCTCTATCGCTTTATGGAAGCCAGCGGTCTGTCTACCTTCTGACCGACCGCTGGCCGCGCGCCAGCCGTTACAACTCGGCAAAGCAGGCGGCAATAATATCCATGCCCGCCTGCACTTCCAGATCGGTAGCGGTGAGCGGCACCAGAATACGAATCACGTTGCCGTACTGTCCGCAGGAAAGCAGAATCAATCCTTTATCGCGGGCCTTGGCGACCACCTGCGCGGTCAGTTCTGCATGCGGATGACCTTCTGCAGTAAACAACTCGCAGGCCACCATGGCACCCAATCCGCGTACATCGCCGATACGCTTGTCATTGGCAGCCACGTCACGCAAGCGACCGCTAATCAAGTCACCCAAAGTGCGGCTACGCGCCAGCAGATTTTCTTCCTCGAAGATTTCAAGCACGGCTAGCGCAGCGGCGCAGGCCAACGGATTACCAGCGTAAGTACCGCCGAGACCACCCGGCGCGATGGCATCCATCACTTCCGCACGACCACACACGCCCGCCACCGGAAAGCCGCCCGCGATCGATTTGGCAAAGGTCGTCAGATCTGCTGCCACACCCATCTGCTCCATGGCGAAGAAGCTACCGGTGCGCCCGGCGCCCGTTTGAACTTCATCAGCGACCAGCAGAATACCGTGCAGATCACACAGCTCACGCAGCTTGCCCATGAACGCAGGGCTAGCAACATAAAAGCCGCCCTCACCCTGCACCGGCTCAATCACAATGGCAGCAATATCCTGCGGCTGGGCGTCGTTCTTGAAGATACGTTCGATACTGGCGATAGCGTCATCATCGCTGACGTCATGCAGCGCACAGGGAAACAGAGCGCGGTATACGCCACCCGGCATCAATCCCATACCCGCCGAATAGGGCGCGACCTTACCGGTCATCGACAGCGTCATCATGGTGCGGCCGTGATAGGCACCGGTAAAGGCAATGACCCCGGCACGACCCGTCGCCGCACGGGCAATTTTGACTGCGTTTTCGAGCGCTTCCGAGCCGGTAGTGACCAGCAGCGTCTTCTTAGCGAAGTCACCGGGCACTAACTCGTTGAGCTTTTCGCACAGCTCGATATAGGGCTCGTAAGCCAACACCTGAAAACAGGTATGGGTGAACTGCTCCATCTGCCGCTTCACGGCATCCATGATTTTCGGGTGACGGTGCCCGGTGTTCAGCACGGCAATGCCTCCCGCAAAATCAATATATTGCCGTCCTTCCACATCCCATACAGTCGCGTTCTCGGCGCGCTGTACAACCAACGGGTGAATCTGGCTGACACCACGCGCTACTGCCGCGTGACGCCGTTGCATCAAGGACTCATTCGTCTTACTCATAACAGCCTCGCGCTTATAAGGAGGGAGCTGTGCTCCCAGGAAATCACACCCGGGACTGGTTCAGATGCCGCCCAAGCATAGATATTTAATCTCGACGTACTCTTCAATACCGTACTTGGAGCCTTCACGGCCCAACCCCGACGACTTCATGCCACCAAAGGGGGCGACTTCCGTAGAGATGAGACCGGTATTGATACCGACCATGCCGTATTCAAGCTGCTCGGCCACACGGAACACTCGGCTCAGGTCACGGGCATAAAAATACGCCGCCAAACCGAACTCAGTGTCATTGGCCTGACGCACCACATCGGCCTCATCGTTGAAGCGGAATAGCGGCGCCAGCGGGCCGAAGGTTTCCTCGCGAGCAACCAGCATGCTGCTGTCCACGTTGGTCAAAATAGTGGGCTCAAAAAAGTTACCTCCCAGAGCATGTGGCTTACCACCAGCCAGCACCTGTGCGCCTTTTGCGGTGGCATCCTCCAGATGACGCTGCACTTTAGCCACCGCGTTGCCATCAATCAGCGGCCCGGTCGTCACGCCCACCTCAGTACCGTCGCCGACTTTGAGCTGCTCAACAGCAGCAGCCAATTTAGCTGCGAAGGCGTCGTAGACTGAGTCCTGCACGTAAATGCGGTTGGCGCAGACACAGGTTTGGCCTGCGTTGCGGTACTTGGAGATAATTGCGCCTTCGACAGCGGCATCCAGGTCGGCATCGTCAAATACGATAAAGGGTGCGTTGCCGCCGAGCTCCAGCGACAGTTTTTTCAGGCTGGGCGCGCATTGCTCCATCAGCTTGATGCCAACGCCTGTAGAGCCGGTAAAGGAGAGTTTGCGGATGATTGGATTGCTGCACAGCTCGCCACCCACAGCGCGTGAAGCATCGACGTCAGCAGTCACCACACTGAACAGCCCAGCAGGCAAGCCGGCCTGCTCAGCCAGGAACGCCAGCGCCAGCGCAGAGAATGGCGTTTGCGGGGCAGGTTTAAGCACCATGGCGCAGCCAGCAGCTAGGGCCGGGCCGGCTTTGCGGGTGATCATCGCAGCAGGGAAATTCCAGGGGGTAATAGCTGCCGTCACACCAACGGGCTCTTTCTGCACCAAGATACGCTTATCCGCCTGATGACCAGGGATCACATCGCCATATACGCGCTTGGCCTCTTCGGCAAACCACTCCAGAAAAGAGGCGGCATAAACAACTTCACCACGCGCCTCCGCCAACGGCTTGCCCTGCTCGGCAGTCATGATGCGCGCCAAATCTTCCTGATGCTTCAGCATCAAATCGAACCACTTGCGCAATACCTGGCCACGCTCTTTGGCAGTGCGTTGACGCCAAGCCTGTTGCGCATGCTGTGCTGCAATAATTGAGCGCCGGGTTTCATCAGCTCCCATATTGGGCACACTGCCCACGCGCTCGCCATTGGCCGGATTGAAGATTTCAGTACGCGCGCCGCTGTCGGCCTCGCACCAGTGACCATCAACAAAGGCTTGTTGGCGAAAAAGATCGGGGCAGTGAAGTTCCATCTAGCGAGTCCTCATCAGGGGCTTAAATCGATCATGCGTAACGCATTTAAAACATCGATGTTTGAAATTTCAAACATGCTATGCGCAGCAACCCGATCAGGCAATACCCCGGATGAGAAAAACAGTGGTGAAGAAAACAGAAGGGATTAGAGGTTTCCGGCCTGCAGAGTTGCAGGCCGCTTAGAGGCGTATTAGGCGGCTGTTTCGCCCTCAAAGAGTTCGGCTGGCGCGCTCTGACCTTCTTCCAAAAGACCAGCTACGCGCTGCAGGCTGGCCAACAACATCAACTGCTCCCAGTCAGCCAGATCACCGAAGCGATCGAGAAACGCCGATGGCAGCAGTGCCGGCTCAGCCTGGATAACCGCTACACCTTTCTCGCTGAGTGCTAGATGAACTTTACGCTTGTCACTCTTGCTGCGAATGCGCTGCAGCAAATCACGATTTTCAAGGCGATCAATGATAGTACTCAAGGTCGCTTGAGAGACACTCACCTGCTTGGCCAGGTCGCCCAAAGTGCCTTCGCCCATAGCCCTGATGCTATGCAGAATCAGCAGCTGAATCGGTGTCAGGCCACTGTGCCGGCCCAGTCGCTTCGCGTGAATTTCGCTGGCGCGCTGCAGGCGGCGCAGTGCTAGATATAGGTCGTTCATCATGCGCATAAAGCTCCCGGCCAAGGCCAATAAAACAGGCGGCATTTTGACACAAAGTCTAAATATTACAGTAGTAAGTAGATCAGCTTTATTTGAACCCGCTAAAAGCCCATAAAACAGCGGAATAAAGTACAAACCTACGCAATGGAGAAGATTATTACACACTTTTTATTTTTACTTCAAAGTAATTTTTGTTTCTACTTAGCCTGATTCCAACGAATTCCGCATGCCCTGCCAGCCCTCAGTTACTTCTAAACAGCCAGCAACTGGCTATACAGCTGGCGCTTTCAGACTGCTAGACTGCTTTGGCATTCCTAATAGCTTCGCTCCGCCAACAGCAATAACAACAAGCTAGGTCATATGACTAACCGCCCTACCGCCACCGCAGCCCTTTTACTTCTCATCACCTCCCCAGTGCTAGCCGCAGATCACGACTTAAAGCTGCCGACGCAAACCATTCTTGGCGTTGATCCGGCAGAGGCCAATGACACTCTGCCTTCAGCCAACAGCCACATGGACAGCAGCCAGATCAGTCCATTTAACCTGGGCGCCAATCTCTCTGAATCGTTACAGCGCTCCCCAGGCATATTGGCGCTGAACCGCCAGAACTATGCCCAGGATGTGCAAATATCCTCGCGCGGCTTCGGCGCGCGGGCCCAGTTCGGCGTGCGTGGTGTGCGGCTGATTCAGGACGGCATTCCACTGACTATGCCAGACGGCCAGGGTCAGCCATCTCTGTTCGACCTCGACGGCATGCAATACATCGATGTGCTGCGCGGCCCCCTAAGCGCGCTTTACGGCAACGCCTCGGGTGGCATTATCCAGGGCTTCACCGAGGCCGCTCCGCTGCACCCGACACTCGATAGTCGCAGCGCGATGGGTAGCGACAATCTCTGGCGTTCACGCTTGAAGTACGGCGGCCAGCATGGCGATCTCAGCATCAACGCGAACGTGTCCCGACTGGAAACCGATGGATATCGGGATCACAGCAAAGCGCAGCGCGATATGGCCAATCTACGCTTGGGCTGGGATATCGACGATGCATCCAGCCTGACGCTGCTGCTTAATAGTCTTGATCAACCTGAGACACAGGATCCGTTAGGGCTCTCTGCTTCAGCGCTGGATGAAGACCGCGAACAAGCGGTAGCGCGCGCAGAGCAATACAACACCCGCAAGACAGTACGCCACAATCAGGCTGGCCTGAATTATCAGCGCCGGTTGAGCAACGACGATCAACTGACTGTGATGGTCTACGGCGGTGAGCGGTATGTAGAGCAGTATCTGGCATTCACCGGCGACGACCCTTTTGCGGGCGGAGGCGTAATCGAACTCGACCGAGAGTTCGGTGGCGGTGAGCTGGGCTGGCAACGTCAGACCGAACTGTTCAACCTGCCAGTAGAGCTGGCCGCAGGTCTGACTTACGGCTACCAAGGAGAGGGTCGCAAGGGCTTCGTCAACAACGACGGCGACAAGGGCGATCTTAAACGTGATGAGTTCAACCGGGTCGACAGCAAAGAGGCCTACCTAATCAGCACTTGGGCGTTGACCAACCAATGGAGCCTAACCGCTGGTTTTAGACACAGCCGGGTAGAGTTTGAGTCTGAAGACGATTTCCTCAGCGATGGGAGTGACGACAGCGGCAACGTCGATTATCAGCAGACCACACCTGCGCTGGGCATTAGCTATCAATGGAGCCCGGCTCTCACCCTTTATGCTGCCGCGGGACAAGGCTTTGAAACGCCGACCTTCCAGGAACTCGCCTACCGCCCTAGCGGAAGCGGTTTGAACTTCGACCTACAGCCTAGCGAGTCGCGCAATGCCGAAGTCGGTTTCAAGTTGCGCCAAGGCGATACCCGCGTCGAAGCGGCTGTGTTTTACACACGCGTCGAGGACGAAATCGTCACAGGCGTAGAGCAAGTCGCTACCGAACGCTCAACCTACGCCAATGCAGGCCAATCCAGCCGGCGCGGCCTGGAACTGGCTATCGAGCAACGTCTCGCTTACGACTTCAACGCTTATCTTGCCTACACCTATCTAGACGCTGAGTTTGATCAGTACACTGACGGCAACGGCAATGATTTCTCGGGCAACTCTCTGCCCGGCGTGCCACGCCACAGTTTGTATGCCGAGCTGGCTTGGGCGCCTGACAACGGCTTCAGTACCGCGCTGGAAGCGCAAAGCCTGAGCCAGCGTTATGCCACTGATGACAACCAATCCAAAGCACCGGGTTACGCCGTATTCAACTGGCGTGCGGGTTATCGGCAGGAGCTGGGCAGCTGGGCTTTGGAGCCTTTCGCACGCGTTGATAATCTGGCCGATAAACAGTACATCGGTTCGTTGATTGTCAACGGAGCGGGTGCGCGTTATTACGAGCCGGCGCCGGAGCGGAATTGGTTGGTGGGGGTTGGGTTGCAGTATAGCTGGGAGTGATCTTCGAACTTCCGCATAACGGCACTCGCCCGCCAGCGTCGAACATGCCAATACGGCTAGTTTGAGTACAATTATCGTCTGCAGGCGAGCTAAGAAAGCATGTTTGCGCATGCTTTCTTAACAATCTCCCAGTACACCCAGGTGCGGGGGGGCACCTCGCCGGCCGCTCGAAGCCTCGGCGGTACGTCGCGCTCTACCGATCAACCACAGCCTGATCCAGCGCAACCGCATCAAAAGCTCCACGCCGCCAGGCGAGCACCACAAACACCAGCGCGGCAATCGCCATCATCATCGGTAGCGCATGGGTATTGAGCCATTGACTGGCCGCGCCGGTGGCGACTGGGCCGAGGAGGCAGCCAAGCCCCCAGAGCATGGCGATATTGGCGTTGGCGCGCACCAATGCGTCGTCGCGAAAACGCTGTCCGACCAGGATTACTGACAGGGTATAAAGACCGCCAGCACTCGAACCAAAAAGCACCAGCACAGGCCAGATCAACACCGTATGCAGCGCCATCGGCATAGCCAGGCTACTGAGCAGCAGCATCACCCCGCAGAGCTTGAACAGCGCGGTGCGTGAGAACTTGTCGGCCAACCAGCCGATCGGCACCTGCAGTATTGCGTCGCCCACCACCACAGTGCTGACCATGATCAGCGCCAGCTGCTGCGCAAAACCTTCACGAATCAGATAAACCGGCAGCAGCGTTAGCGTCATGGTTTCAAAGCCAGCGAATAGCACCATGGCCCAAGCAATCGCGGGCATACTGCGCACAAACTGACGAAGGCCGCGCCCAGCACCGGCTGCGGCATCCACCACCGGCGCGCCAGCCACGCAGAAAAGCAGACCGACTCCGCCAACCAGCAATGCCGTCGCCAGCCAAAACCCTCGATCAGCTTCGGTACCGATAAAACCTAATAGCAGCGGGCCACATAGCTGGCTGAGTGCGAAGGCGCTACCGTATACCGCAACCAGCCTGCCGCGCAGGCGGTCTACCACCAATTGATTGATCCAGCTTTCGCCAATCACAAAGGTGACGGTGAGCGAAATACCCAGCACCAGACGCAACAACAGCCAAACCGGGTAGCTCGGCCAAATGGCCAACAGTGCCACTGACACAGCACTGCAGGCCATGACCAACCGCAAGGAGTTCTCCGAGCCCAATCGTCCGGCCAGCCGCCCGGTGAGCTTGGCGCCCAGCACGATACCCACCGCGGGCATGCCTGCCATCACGCCGATGGCAAAAGTGCTGTAGCCCCACTCGTGCAGGCGCAGCGACACCAGCGGCAGCGTGACCCCCAGCGCCAGCCCAACGATAACCACCGCCGCGGTGACGATGCAGTAGGCCTTCCAGTTCATAGTTAGATCCGTGAGAAACGCGGAATGCAAAATAGAGGCGGTGCCGTCACGCGCACCGCCTTAACACCGAGCTTGCCGCTGCTCTTACAGCTTGATCCAGGTCGACTTCAGTTCAGTGTATTTGTCGAATGCATGCAGCGACTTATCGCGGCCGTTACCCGATTGCTTGAAGCCGCCAAAGGGTGCGGTCATGTCGCCCCCGTCATACTGGTTGACCCACACACTGCCGGCGCGCAGCGCCTTGGCAGCACGGTGTGCCTTGGATAGGTCTGCCGTCCAAACGGCCGCTGCCAGACCATAAATGGTGTCGTTAGCAATGCGCATGGCTTCGTCAAAGTCGGTGAAGCTGATCACCGAGAGTACCGGCCCGAAAATCTCTTCGCGGGCAATACGCATGCTGTTGTTAACATCGGCAAAGATGGTGGGCTCCACGAAAAGACCGCCCGTCTCTTCCATCACCCGCTTGCCGCCCAGCACCAACTTGGCGCCGTCCGCGTGGCCCGCTTCGATGTAGCGCAGCACTGTTTCAATTTGGGTGGTATCGACCAATGCGCCGACTGCAGTGTTGGGATCCAGCGGGTGGCCCGGCGCCCAGCTTGCCTTGAGCGCTGCCGCGACTTTCTCGACAAAAGCATCCTTGATTGACGCCTCGACCAATAGCCGTGAACCGGCAGTGCAGACCTCACCCTGATTGAAGGCGATAGCGCTGGCAGCCGCTTCAGCGGCGGCATCCAAGTCTGGCGCATCAGCGAACACCACGTTTGGACTCTTGCCACCCGCCTCCAGCCAAACACGCTTCATGTTCGACTCGCCCGCATAAATCATCAACTGCTTGGCGACGCGCGTGGAACCAGTAAACACGATGGTATCGACGTCCATGTGCAGCGCTAGCGCCTTGCCCACGGTATGTCCGTAACCCGGTAGCACGTTAAGCACGCCAGCAGGCATGCCCGCCTCCAGCGCCAGCGCTGCGATACGGATGGCGGTCAGCGGTGATTTTTCGGAAGGCTTGAGGATCACCGAATTACCAGTGGCCAGCGCTGGGCCGAGCTTCCAACTGGCCATCAACAGCGGGAAATTCCACGGCACAATAGCCGCCACCACGCCAATAGGTTCCCGGGTGATCAAACCCAGCTCATCGTGCGCGGTGGGCGCCACTTCGTCGTAAATCTTGTCGATGGCTTCAGCAGACCAGCGGATCGAATTGGCCGCACCGGGGATATCTACGGTGGTCGAATCGCCAATCGGCTTACCCATGTCGAGGGTTTCCAGCAGCGCCAGCTCTTCGCCATGCTGCTCGATCAGGTCGGCAAAACGCTGCATGACCTTTTTACGCTGCGCGGGCGCCGAACGTGACCAGACACCGCTATCGAATACCGCACGCGCGTTAGCCACCGCCTGTTCGGCATCGGCCTGATCGCAACTGGCGACCTGCGCCAGAACCCGGCCATCAATCGGCGACACGCAATCAAAGGTCGCACCAGTGGCGGCGTGCTGATATTGACCGGCGACAAACGCCTGACCTTGAATCTGCAGGGCAGCGGCACGCTGCTCCCAATCCTGACGGCTAAAAGACGCAGACATGGCAATAACCTCTCTAGGGGAAACCCGCACTGGGGTGCCCGACGGAATGAACTGGCAATGTCGGCCACAGTAATAAGGCATTTTGAAAAATTCAATATATTTGACACTCAGGCCCGCAACTACCGGTCAAATTCTTTCAAATATCCCCTTTTTCGTTTGTTATTTTTGACATAGACTTCGCAAAGATCACATTTACATCGCCACCAAGGCTGCCCGCACCCACCGTCTCCACCGGCACCCGCCAGGAAGGTCACATGAACAGCATGCAACAACCCACGCCCGCCCAGCAGGATCTGAGCCTAGATCCATTCTGGATGCCTTTTACTGCCAACCGTCAGTTCAAGTCGCGCCCGCGCCTGCTGGCCAGTGCTAAAGGCATGTTCTATACCGACGTGGAAGGTTGTCAGGTGCTGGACGGTACTTCAGGCCTTTGGTGTTGCAACGCGGGGCACGGTCGGCGTGAGATTGCCGAGGCAGTGAGCAAGCAAATTAACACGATGGATTTTGCACCCACGTTTCAGATGGGCCATCCACTGCCGTTTCAGCTGGCCGAGCGACTGATTGAGCTATCACCGGCGGGCTTGAACCGGGTGTTCTACACCAACTCCGGCTCGGAGTCGGTGGATACCGCACTGAAAATAGCCCTCGCCTACCAACGCGCTATTGGCCAAGGCACGCGCACTCGCCTGATCGGCCGTGAGCTTGGCTATCACGGGGTTGGATTCGGCGGTATCTCCGTCGGCGGCATGGTTAATAACCGCAAGGCTTTTGGCGCCCTGCTGCCGGGTGTCGATCACCTGCCGCATACGCTGGACCTGGAACGCAACGCCTTCACCAAGGGCCTGCCACAGTTCGGCATGGAGCGCGCAGATGCGCTGGAAGCTCTAGTTGCCCTGCACGGCGCAGAAAATATAGCCGCGGTAATCGTTGAACCTATGTCTGGCTCAGCGGGTGTGATTTTGCCGCCTGAGGGTTATCTCAAGCGTCTGCGCGAGATCACCGCCAAGCATGGCATCCTGCTGATTTTTGACGAGGTGATCACCGGTTACGGTCGCGTCGGCGCGCCTTTCGCCGCACAGCGCTGGGACGTTACTCCGGACATCATCACCACAGCCAAAGGTCTGACTAACGGCGCCATCCCCATGGGCGCCGTATTTGTCAGTGATGCCATTCACGATGCCTTTATGCAGGGCCCAGCCGGCGCCATTGAGTTTTTCCATGGCTACACCTATTCCGGCCACCCGGTTGCCGCTGCTGCAGCACTGGCTACCCTGGATATCTACGCGCGCGATGGCCTGCTGACCCGCGCCGCCGATCTGGAAAGCTATTGGGCTGAGCTGTTGCATAGCCTTAAAGATCTGCCCAATGTGATCGACATTCGCAATACCGGGCTGGTGGGCGCCATCCATTTATCCAGCCGCGAAGGCGCACCAGGCGCACGCGGTTACGAGGTATTCGACGGCTGCTTCTGGGAAGGCGCCATGATTCGTTGCACCGGCGACATTCTGGCCATGTCGCCGCCGCTGATAGCAGAAAAGCAGGATCTGGACCAGCTGATCGAGATCGTCAGCAAGGTCATCAAACAGACCGCCTAACCCTCTATAAACGCCCGGCTGCTGGCCGGGCATTCATTTCTGACTTCTGGTGACTTTCAATGACACTGCAACTGACCCATTACATTAACGGCCAGCACAGCGCTGCCAGCACACGCACCCAAGCCACCTTCGACCCAGCCACCGGCCAACAGCGCGGCGAAGTCTCGCTGGCCAGTGTCAGCGAAGTCGAGCAGGCCATTGCGCATGCCAAAGCAGCCTTCCCTGCCTGGGCCGCCACTACGCCGCTCAATCGCGCGCGCGTACTGTTCAAATACAAAGCGCTACTGGAAGCCCATGCCGACGAGTTGGCGGAACTGATCACCCGCGAGCACGGCAAAGTATTCGATGACGCCAAGGGCGAGCTGACCCGTGGTATTGAAGTGGTCGAGTTTGCCTGCGGCATTCCACACTTGCTCAAGGGAGAGCACAGCGAACAGGTTGGCGGCGGTGTAGACGCCTGGTCCTTGAATCAAGCGCTCGGCGTGGTTGCCGGCATTGCCCCTTTCAACTTCCCGGCCATGGTGCCTATGTGGATGTTCCCGGTCGCTATTGCCTGTGGCAACACCTTCATCATGAAACCGTCCGAGAAGGACCCGAGCGTGCCGCTGCGATTGGCTGAGTTGCTGACCGAAGCTGGCTTGCCGGACGGGGTGTTCAACGTGGTCAACGGCGACAAGGAAGCCGTTGACGTGCTGCTGACCCACCCCGACGTTCAGGCGGTCAGCTTCGTTGGTTCAACGCCCATCGCCGAGTACATCTACGCCACCGGTAGCGCCCACGGCAAGCGCGTACAGGCCCTTGGCGGCGCCAAGAACCACATGGTCGTGATGCCCGATGCGGATTTGGATCAAACGGTCAACGCACTAATGGGTGCAGCCTATGGCAGCGCCGGCGAGCGCTGCATGGCGATCTCTGTCGCGGTCGCGGTAGGCGACGTCGGTGACAAGTTGATCTCGGCCCTAACGCCGAAAATCAAAGCATTGAAAATTGGTAGCGGCATGGAACCTGGCATGGAAATGGGCCCACTGGTTTCTGCGGCCCACCGCGACAAAGTAAAAGGTTACGTCGACAAAGGTGTCGCTGAAGGCGCCACGCTAGTGGTTGACGGGCGTGATCATGTGGTTGATGGCCACGAGCAAGGCTACTTCATCGGTGGCTGCCTGTTCGACAACGTCAGCGCCGACATGGTGGTCTATCAGGAAGAGATTTTTGGCCCCGTACTCTGCGTGGTACGCGTGCCTGACTACGCCAGCGCTGTAAAGCTGATCAACGCCCACGAGTTTGGCAACGGCACTGCCATCTTCACCCGCGATGGTGATTGCGCACGTCAGTTCTGCAACGAAATTCAAGTCGGCATGGTTGGCGTCAATGTGCCCATCCCAGTGCCTATGGCCTTCCACAGTTTCGGCGGCTGGAAGCGCTCACTGTTTGGCCCGCTGCACATGCATGGACCCGACGGCGTGCGCTTTTACACCAAGCGCAAGGCAATCACCTCGCGCTGGCCTACCGGTATTCGCGCGGACGCCGAGTTCGCCATGCCCACCATGAAGTAAGCCTCACGCCCCGGCCATCGCGCCGGGGCTTTTCATTGCCGCTCTGGAATCACGCTCATGACCATCAACAGCATCATCGACTTCGCCACCGCCGATACCCCTGCAGAACACTACCGCCCCGACCCCGCCAAAGTGCTAAAAGGTGACCCGGCGCAAAACGTACGCAACCACTACAGCAGCCCAGACCAGCAGTTCTCCGCTGGCGTCTGGGAATGCGAGCCGGGGCAGTGGAAGGTTAGCTACAGTGAATACGAGTACTGCGAGATTCTGGCTGGCGAGTCTATTTTACATGACGATCAAGGTGGCAGCCGCACGGTGCGCACCGGTGACCGTTTCGTCATACCCGCTGGATTTTCGGGCACCTGGGAAGCCGTACTGCCGACGCGCAAGGTCTATGTGATTTTTGAGCCAACCTCGGCGGTTTGATACGGCTCGTCGCAAAGGCCAGCGCCGGGCTTGACTGGCGAGCCACCAACCCCTAGGTTTAGCGGCCGTTGCCCCGGAGCACTTCATGCCGCTTGCTTTCGGCCGTCTTTGCGGCCTGATTTTCAGCCTACTATTACCTTTCGCTGCCCAGGCTGAAGAAGCGCCTATCGAGATAGTAGTGGCTGAGTTTCCGCCTTATCTGCAACTCGATGCTGATGGGCTGCCAAGCGGTCCGGCAGTGGAACTGATCGAGCTGCTATTAGCTGATATTAAGCAACCCTACGTCATACGCGAGTTTCCGCCGGCTCGTGCCGGCCAACGCTTGATCAGCGGCCAGGCGATGCTAACCATCGCGCCGGACGGCAACCCTCAACTCTCGCGCATCGCCCTACAGGGTAAAGAGCCTCTATTTATCTTGGCACTGAACCTCTATCGCAAACCAGAAACACCCGCTATTCACAAGCTGACCGATCTTGCCGGCAAACACGTCATATCTGTAAGCGCCTACAGTTTCGGCGACACCGATGCGTTGCTCGCTCTGAATCAGCCTCCAACTCGCCGGCTCGAAGCCAATACCCATGAATCCGCGCTAAATATGTTGCTACATGGGCGCGCCGATTACCTACTCGACTTTGCCGATCCCATCCGCGAACAGCTCGTCCAACTACCACCCCACAGTGTGGTCGCTGATCCCGTCGCGCAAGTCAGCCTGTATTGGTACCTATCGCGCCGCTTCCCGGACCCGCAACTGCTCAATCAATTAGACCAAACGGTTAGCGCGCGCAGTGCCGACGGTAGCATCAAGCGCATACTATTGGCCTTGCAGCCGACGCAATAGCCCCTCGCCCGAAGAGCCAGTTGGCAAGATTGCGCAAACAATATGGTCTAAACGTGACCAACGAGTTACATTCCTCGTCACCCTGTACGTTCAAACAAACCCAATTACGTAATCAGTCCAGCCTGAGCGCATAGCTAATCAGTTCAGGGCCGGGTAGCCTAAAGGCTTGCCCCGAGGGGACCGTGTTAGGAGCCTGCAAGATGTCGCGTTTACCTGTCATTGTCGGGTTCGGCGGATACAACGCCGCCGGGCGAAGCTCATTCCATCATGGCTTTCGACGCATGGTGATCGAATCGCTGCCCGCCGCCGAGCGCCAGCAGACTCTCACTGGCCTCGCCGTGCTGATGAAGCTGGTACGGGTGGAAAACGAACAGTATCTGGACGCCGATGACCAAGTACTCAGCCAAGCCGATATAGAACAACGCTTCGGCCAGCAGATACTTGATGGCACCTTGGTACGGCGCATAGAAAAGCGTCATCTCGACGTAGACGCCGCCCACTGGCAAAAGAACCTCACCATCACCGGCGAAGCCGGCAAGCCTTTCTCTTTCATCACCCTGAACAAGCAGCTGCCCGAGCCCCTACCAAGCGACTGGGCAGTCGAAGCGCTGAACGATACTGAGGTGATGGTTACCGTTTACGATGGCTGCGACATCAAGGTCGATAGCTATCGCTCGCTGCCCGTCAAATCTGCCGGTCAGTTGCCCAGCGGCATGGAGCCCGGCGAGCTGTATGCCTCGCGCTTTCACCCACGCGGCCTGCAACTGACCATCGTTGCGGCCACTGATGCGTTGCGCTCGGTCGGTATCGAATGGCAGACCATTGCCGATGCAGTAGAGCCCGATGAAGTCGCGGTATTTGCCAGTAGCGCCATGAGCCAACTGGACGAAAACAGCTTTGGCGGCTTGATGCAGTCACGCCTCAAAGGCGGTCGCGTCAGCGCCAAACAGCTGGCGCTAGGCCTCAATAGCATGCCAGCGGACTTTATCAACGCCTATATTCTCGGCAGCGTGGGTACAACAGGCGCCATCACAGGCGCCTGTGCCAGTTTTCTTTACAACCTGCAAAAAGGCAGCGATATGATCACCAGCGGGCGGGCCCGTGTGGTGTTAGTGGGTAACGGCGAGGCGCCGATTACCCAAGAGTGTATCGAGGGCTACGGCGCCATGGGTGCACTGGCGACCGAAGAAGGGCTCCGCCAGGTGGGAGGTCAGCAAGACGTCGACTTCCGCCGCGCCAGCCGCCCGTTCAGCCACAACTGCGGATTTACCTTGGCCGAGTCCGGCCAGTTTTTCGTGTTGATGGATGATGCGTTGGCAATCGAGTTGGGTGCCGACATTCACGGCGCCGTGCCGGATGTGTTCATCAATGCCGACGGTTTCAAGAAGTCCATCTCGGCCCCAGGCCCAGGTAACTACTTGACCATGGCCAAGGCCGTGTACAGCGCTATCCAGATCGTTGGGCCAGAGGCCGTACAACAACGCAGTTTTGTACACGCGCACGGCTCAAGCACACCCGCCAACCGCACCACTGAGTCAGAGATTCTCGATCGTGTGGCCGGTGCTTTTGATATCAACAACTGGCCGATCGCCGCGGCCAAAGCCTACGTTGGCCACTCGCTGGCCAGTGCCAGCGCCGACCAGTTAATGGCAACACTCGGCAGCTTCCGCTATCAGATCATCCCGGGCATAAAGACCATTGATGAGGTCGCTGAGGACGTGCATCAGACCCATTTGCAAATCAGTACTAAGGATATCGACCGCCAGAGCAAGCCATTGGAAGTCGCCTTCATCAACTCCAAGGGTTTTGGTGGCAACAACGCCAGCGCGGTTGTGCTGGCTCCCGGCGTGGTCGAGCGCATGCTGGTCAAGCGCTACGGTGAAGCCGCTTTTGCTGATTACAGCGCCCGCCGCGAACAGACCCGCGCCAATGCCGCTGCCTACGATGCGCGTGCGCTCTTGGGTCAGTTGGATATCATCTATAACTTTGGCCAGGGCATGATTGACGATAAGGACATTGAGATCAGTGAGTCGCATATCAGCATTCCGGGCTTCAACAAGAAGTTGAGCTTTCGTAAGGATGAGCGGTTTAAGGATATGCTGGACTGAGGCTTGGTTCGGGGCACACCTTCGACTGCGCTGTCTGCCTAACGAGATGAGGGAGCTGTTTTGGTTTGATTCAGCTTTTCGCCTTTAGGCGAGTCAGGGGGAGATGCTTGCCCATCTCCCCCTGACAACCCCCTCGGGCACCCAGCTGCGCGGCCCTACGGGTTCACTGCGTTGCTCGATTCACCGGGCCGCTGCGGAACTCGGCGCTACGCACCTCAAACAGTCCTCGCTCTACTCCCGATGACTCTGCGCTACTCGTCCGCTCAGATGGGATGTTGGTCCGTGCAGTTGCTAGCTTTATAGTTTGAGCCGACCGACAAAACCTGAAAACCACACCGCTACCCAGCCGCTCGTTCCCGAGCAACACAGCGGCAGAGGCTATAGGCAAGCAGGACGACTGCTCAGATAATCAGCCATGCCCGTGTGATAACCGCCTCGAGCGACTGAGCACCAACACGTGTTAGATATTGGTTTCATCTCTCGATAACTACTGGCTATCTAACTTCGCCAACCAGACCGCCTGTTCTCCCTCCGGCAACATACTCGCCGTAATGCTGTTGCGCGCCAGAGCAACCGCCTGCTCCTGCGTCATATCCAGCGCATCGCGCACGGCTATGAAGTTGGTCAGCAGATAACCGCCGAAATAAGCTGGGTCATCCGAGTTGATGGTGACCTTTACGCCCTGGTCTAGCAGCTGCAAAATATTGTGGTCCTGCATCTGGGCAAACACCTTGAGCTTGGTGTTGGATAGCGGGCAGACCGTCAGCGGGGTCTGTTCGGCGATGAGCCGCTCGACCAATACCGGGTCTTCAACGCAGCGTACGCCGTGGTCGATACGCTCTACGCGCAACAGGTCCAGCGCCTGCCAAATATAATCTGCTGGACCCTCTTCACCGGCATGGGCAACGCATCTCAACCCTTCGGCCCGCGCCATCTCATACACCCGCACAAAGCCTTCCGGTGGATTGCCGTGCTCCGAGCTATCCAGACCAACGGCAACAAAATGCTCACGTAGCGGCAATGCTTCCTGCAGCGTCGCTATCGCATCCTCTTCGCTGAGATGACGCAGAAAACTCAAAATCAACCGCGAGCTAATCCCCAACTGCGCTTGACCTGCCGCCAGCGCTCCGCTGATGCCCTTGAGCTGGGTCTCGATAGAAATACCGCGCTCGGTATGGGTTTGCGGATCAAAAAACGGCTCAACATGCACCACACCATCGGCCGCGCAGCGTTCAAGATAGGCCCAGGTTAAGTCATAGAAGTCCTGCTCGGTCTGCAGCACGCCAGCGCCCTGATAGTAAATATCGAGAAAGTCCTGCAGGTTATTGAACTGATAAGCCTCACGCAGGGCTTCCACGCTGGCATAAGGCAGTTGCACGCCATTGCGCTCAGCTAACTGAAAGAGCAGCTCAGGCTCCAAGCTCCCCTCAAGGTGCAGGTGCAACTCAGCTTTGGGTAGCTGGCGTAGAAAGTCGTTATCGGGAAAGCTCACGGCTGGATTCCTCATCGGGGCTATATAGCGCCGAAGATAGGCCAGAGCGGCCTCTGAGTCCATGAGCAAAATAGCTGAAGGCGGCACACCAGAGCAGCGTAACGCCTTCAGCGTAGGTGCAGTGGTTTACTTGCGCGCTTTGGCAGCCGCAATGAATGCGGCCATTTCGGCGTTTTTGTCTGCTTCGATTTTCTGCACATTTGGGTTTTTGGCCAACTCGGCCAGCAAAGCCTTGGCTTCCGGCAGCTCAGCCAGAAGATCAATAGCAAAGAGTTTGCCCGCGACTGCGCTGGCCAAATCGATACTAAACAGGAACATAATGTCGGCTATGGTCATTTCACCGCCGGCAACATAAGGCGAGAACTTGGCGTGACGCTTGAGCGTCGCGATACCACCCAGCAAGTCAGCCTTGGCTTTGTCTTTGACGGCCTGTTCAACCTTACCGCCAAAGAAAACCTCCATGTAGCAGCTGCGTGCTGGCAGCTCGATGTACAGCTCAATTTCCTTGGCTAGCGCGCGCACGTAACCACGCTCGTAAGGATCACTAGGCAGCAGCGGCTTACCACCTTGAGTTTCTTCGATGTATTCCAGAATCACGTTGGTTTCGTTTAGAAAGCCCTGTTCAGTTTCCAGGACCGGCACCTTGCCGCGCGGACTGATAGCCAGAAAGGCCTCATCTTGGCTGCCATGCACGTTAACCATCTCGAAATCGACGCCCTTTTCAAGCAAGGCCAGCTTGGCCATATTGAAGTAGTTACTGACGGCAAAGCCATGAAGTTTGATCATGTTATTTTTCTCCATTGTCCTGCGGGTGTGAAATGCTGCACTCTTGTAACGCTGCTCACGCAGAATATCCAGCGCCATCATGGCAATGAATAGGCGGTAAGAGATCACCCTGAGTTACAAGCTGATCTCGGCTTTGCTGGCTAGACTGAAAGCTACTCCAACAAGAGGTAATGCCCAGATGCTGAAACCCGATGAAATCGCTGAAATTAACCTGCTATGCCAATTCAATCTGGCCAACACGCTGGAGGGTCTGAAAATCCATAAACACGACGCTGACACTGCCACAGTGGCTGCCGTTGAGCGCTTGTTCAAACAGGGGCTGGTTACTCAGCACGATGGCGGGTATCTGACCAGTCTCGGGCTGGATGCTGCTGAGCACAGCCAGGCTCTGCTGACCATTCTACGCGCCGACCCGGCGTAAACGAGGCCGGAGATGCCGCAGGCAGGCGAAATTCACCCACTGATTGACGAAGGCATAGACCGCAAAGCGTTGAGTACGCTGCGCAAACGTTTCATGGCCCTCAATCAGACTCGCCTGCGCCGCGTGCTGCAGGCTTTGCCGACCCGGCAATATAATGTTCTACAACTTATCCCATTGCTGTTCGACGTCAATTATCACCTACTACCCGGCTTCGTCTCACGCGAAACACCTCACGGTTTGACCCATTACGAAGCCGAAACCACCGCACTGCAAAGCGCACAAGCGCTGACCCGAAGCTATCAGTATCGACGCCATCCTGCGGGGTTCGTCCCGCAGATTCTTGGGCTCTATTTAATGGGTAGCGGCGGCACCATTGCCCAATCCGAACAAAGTGACCTGGATATATGGGTCTGCCATCAGTCCGACCTTGCTCCGCATGCGCTCGCCGAGCTGGCTAGCAAATGCCAACTCATCACCGATTGGGCTGCAACCCAAGGTTGCGAGGCCCATTTCCATTTAATTAATCCGACGAGCTTCAGCCGCGGCGACCGCGACAACGCCCTCAGCGTGGAAGACTGCGGCAGCACACAGCACTACCTGCTGCTCGACGAGTTCTACCGTACTGCGATTCTACTCGGCGGCCGCTATCCACTTTGGTGGCTGGTGCCTGCTTACGAAGAACAGAACTACGACAGCTACACCGAGCGCTTGCTCAGCAAGCGGTTTATCCGTGGGCAGGAGAGCCTGGACCTTGGCCATGTTGCTGGCATACCGGCTGGTGAGTTTGTCGGCGCCGGTCTCTGGCAGCTGTACAAGGGGATAGACTCGCCCTACAAATCGGTACTCAAGTTGCTGCTCACCGAGGTCTACTCCAGCGAGCACCCACAGGTTCGTTGTCTCAGTCTCGACTTCAAAGCAGCGGTCTATAACGGCCAGCTGGATGCCGACGAGCTAGACCCCTACGTCATGCTCTATCGCCGCATTGAACGCTATCTGCTGAGCCGCAATGAGCTGGAGCGCCTCGAGCTGGTGCGCCGCTGTCTGTACATCAAGGCCAACGTGCGGTTAAGCAAACGCAGCGGCCTGCTCGACTGGAAGCGTAACCTGATGGAGAAGCTGGTACGAGAATGGCACTGGGGGCCACGCCAGCTGCAGCAGATGGACAGCCGTCAGGAATGGCGCATCCGCGAGGTCAGCGTCGAGCGCCGAAAGCTGGTGAATGAGCTGACTCACAGCTACCGATTGCTCTCCCATTTTGGTCGCAGCCAAGGGGTAATTAACCAAGTCACCAACCGTGACCTCTCGCTACTCGGTCGCCGCTTATACGCCGCCTTCGAGCGCAAGGCCGGCAAGATCGAGTTCATCAACCCCGGCATAAGCCCTGATCTTAGCGAACCCCTTCTGACCCTGGCTCAGGCGCAATCCGCCGATAACGGGGAAGCCCACTGGAATCTCTATAACGGTAACCTCTCGTCTAGCGAACTCAGCGACCACCCGCCACTCAAGCGCTCACGCCAACTGATGGAGCTCTTAGCTTGGGGCCACCGCAATGGGTTGATTGACTCTGCTACACGCTTCGCATTGTTTCCCGGTGACAGCACGTTGAGCGAGTTCGAGTTGAGTAATCTAGTGCTCAGTCTGCAACAGCAGTTTCCGCTACCGCTGCCAGCGCTGACCGAAACAGCCCTCTCACGGGCCAGCGAGCCGTGTCAGGTGCTGCTCCTTGTGAATATAGGCCTCGACCCGCTACCCGGCAGTAGCCAAAAGAACCAGCACTTGATCAGCAGCCATACTGACGCGTTAGGTTATTCCGGCCTGCGTGACAACCTGATTCTCAGCATTGATCAGGTCTCGCTGAACAGCTGGAACGAATTGCTGGTGACCCATTACGAGGGCGAAGAAGCCTGTATGCAGGCGCTATCTGATTATCTCAATCAGGGCCGTGAGCACAAACGTCTGCCTGAATTTCAGGTGTGCTGCTTCTGCCGCAACCGGTCTAGCTCCATCGCCGAGCGGGTCGAAGGACTGTTCCGCGAGGCCGCAAGGCACCTGCTGGCCAATCCGCCAGAGCGCTTTCTGGTACAGGTGCAGACCGGCTACCGCGTGCTGGAATGGCGCGACGAACAGATCAGCATGCTGGAACTCGAAGGTCGCGACGCCCTGCTCCGTCACCTTGGTCGCTCGCGTCCGCGACACAGCAAGCTGGCTCTGGACGCTTACGCTCTGCAGGGCCAGGATTTGGCGCTGATCCTGCAACACGATCAGCCCGGGCGCATTCAGCTTTTTTACCGCATAAAACCCCAATGGCAAGCGGACATCAGCTTGTTAGACGAGCGTGGCGCACTCTGGACCCATCAGCAAAGCTATCGCGACGAGCAGACCATGCTGCTGCCGTTGCTGCGTTTTCTGCAAGGTATCCGCCTGCGTAGGCAAGTCAAAGAAAGCTTGGAGAACAGTCTTTGGGAAGGAGAAATACAGCTATACGCCATGCTCCCCGCACTGGACGGCAACCCGTTACGACTTGAATCAAAACCCCTACCCCGGGCTGGCATGAATCCGGACTTTTACCCGGTACAAGCCATCGCCGAACCCGCCGGAAAGAAAGGTTTCAACGTCACTATATTCTGCGACCACCGCGAATTCTCCGAGCTGGAGTACGGCCCGCGCCTCTATACCGAAGTAGCCAAACATATCCTCGGCCAGCGCCAAAACCAGGAAGCCTACCCCTGCTACATCACCGACCTGGACCTCTCTGCCATCGACCCCGGCGAGCGCATGCAGACCGCGCAGTATTTGCGGTATAGGCAGCAGCTGGAGGGGGCGTTGAATGAGGCTATGGGGGCTTTGCGGTAGAACAGTGTACAAAAAACCACGGCCTAAGAGTCCAAAGTGTTGCAGTTTGACTCCAATACCGCCCAGTGATGACTTGGCGCCACTAGGCCGCTGAAAATAGCATTACGCTAATCTCAAGGAAGGACCAGTCCACCCGCCTCCAAGTGTAACTCTCGTATCCGCTTGCCCAGAAGCGCGGCATTATGCTTTGAGGTCTCAAGCGATACGCGCCTTTCATGGTCGAGCATGGCGAGTGCGCGCTCATCCAACTGTGCAGCAAGCACCAGCAACCCCTGATGACCTAACGCACTAGTTTCTGCCAGTTGTTGACGCTCGCTTGTCTGCGGTAATCCATAGCCCGTTTCCAGCAGATCAGAAGGACGACCTAAAAAGATACTGTCGTGCTGGAGCTGTCTCCTCAATCCAGCTGCCGAACCTGGCTCAGCCTTACTGGACTCATCAGAAGTCACATGGTCCTCCTTGAAGTCATGCAATACCAAAACGGCCTCGCGGCGGTATGCTGCCTGCTCTAGCAAAAGCATTGCCACAGCTGAACGTTGATCAGCCAGATCGATCCAGGCCTGACGCTGCTGGGCAGATAAATCTAACCAGTCTTCAAGTTTTCTTTCCGGTACTCCAAGCCGCTCACGCACAACCTTGAACATTAGGCGGTAGCGCTCACGGTAAGATTCAAAAAAATAACCGTATTGCTGGGCCTGCGGCAGCCCTGCCAGCAGAGAATCATCAACTAAGCCATTTGCCTTCAGCAGGCTCAGCAAACCCGAAGGAGTGACACTTTCTATTTCACGAAACACATGCCGATCCGTTCCGCTCCGCAACAGCTTAAGCGTTTCCATTACGCAGTTGTTGCCGAGAAAATAGTAAGCGCCGTCATAGCTCCAATGCAGCTCGATCGCACGTTGAATTAGCCCAAGCTGTTCGTCGCGACTGAGTATCAGCGGGAATGATTGGAGCGATCTTAGTTGAAACTTGGTGTAGTTTTTTACCACCTCTCGCAATGGTAACAAAAAGAGCCTCACAGGATAGCCGCCGGTCAGCCCACCCCAAATAGACACCTGCGCATTACCCACGACCGGCTGAAAAGACAGTACCAAATGATGATCCAGATCAAGGAGGCAGTCGGGGCCAAGTTCTCTACCCGGCGCGCAAATCACCACGCGCAGCATGCTGTGCCCCCATCGACTAGCCCATCCATCTCCGGGTTCGGCGAGGAAGTAATGCACTTGATAAATGCGCGCGGCATTCAGACTTCCCAGTGCAGGCCTCTCAGGATTCAAGCCGGCGTTAACAAAGGTATATTCTGACGCGCAGGCAATCCGGTTAGCTGGAGCCCAGTCAAAATGTCGGGCGAAAAAATCGTAAAGTGAGGGTCGGCGGCACGAGTATTCCGGGTCGAGCAAGAAATACTCGAGGTTCACCGCAACGAATTTGTTTGGGCTAATTATTTCGTGCGGATCCGGACTGCGCAGATATTGATTGTTCTGAAGCTCTGCCTCGCCACGGCCTCCTATTCTCATAGGCCAACCCGCGAGTTCGAGCAACCGGGGATCATCACTTAAGGTAAAGCGCCTTTGCGTTTGACCAAGGCATTCCACCGGCAAACCGACAGCACCAATGCTTTTTCGACGCGCGCCACACCGACTCGTTAATCTGCGGTCATGGGCAGAAAGAAACCTGCCTTGATCGGAAAAATACGCCAGTTCACGCACCAGCGTCTTCTGCAGCTCACGCTTGAGACGCTGATACTGAAGGCTAGCGGCGGGAGTTGCTTCTCTATTTTTAACCACAGCATCGAGCCAACGACGGTTGAGCAATATCTGTTTGTTGAAAGCCTTCCCCATGACTTCATGGGGAAGGCTTTCTGTCCAGCGCAAAGAAATGTGTTGCCCAAGGTGCTGCTTCAACCGCGGCGGCAAAACTTCCTCCACCGAATGCAGCAGCTGCCTACTCGCCGCTTGCTGGGGGCCGGTCAACCCGGCATGGTCCAACTGAAGTTTGAATGCTGACGCCGCGGAGGAAGCAGCAGTCCACAAACACAGCGCGATTAGAATAAAGACCAGGTTCACATTCAGCCTTCTGCTCGCAGCTCTGACAAATAGCAAAAGTCAGGGTGCCAACATGCTGAAGTCATGCGTGAAGCTGTTCACAATGCAAGAATAGCCTTTGCTAACTGCATATCAGTGGCCTCTAGCTCAGAACGCTCGGCGCGGATATGAACCAACGCTGCTTCTAAGCTGACGCCGCGGACCGCTCCATCGGTACCTACAAAACGCGCAGCATCTTCGCGAGCCTGAAGAACAACCTTGGCTGAGGCAAGCGAAGACGAAGTACTCTCCCCCAGCCCTTGCTCTGCGTTGACAAGCGAGGACCCCAGTGAGCCAGCGGTACCGATATCGCTAGATGCTAAAGAAGCCACAGACACACCAGTCATGGCAACGATAAGCAATACAAAACAAGCTTTCACGGCAACTCCCGATAAAAAAATCGCCGACGGCGTCTGGCGCCGTGGCGTTGAATTAGCCTAACTAAAATTGGCTTCCACTATTTCGATATTGAAGGCTAGGTATTAAAGGTCTCCCTGCGGAGATTTAGCACCTAGCGCTAATATCTTAGTAGCGCCAGTTAAAGCTCGTCTAGATACCGTACCCAAAACAGGTACCCCCCCTCTGAGGCAATCTTTCTGAGGACAACATGTAGCTAGCCACTCCGCCAGCGGCGAATGTGCCGGATATATTGGTCCAGTTGCGTTATTTTCGGTGCAGCCCAGCTATTGCACGATAGTACTCCACGGCCAATCAACGGCAGTGCGTACCATTTTCGCCCTGACCGGATTCAGCACAATGTATCTGGCCAGCTCAAGCAGATAGCTATCCTTCTCGACAAGAATCGCCTAATAAAGACCTTGAAATACATGCTCCACTCGCCCGAGTCGACAGCTGCCCTTTTGTGCATAAACGCCATTCAACTGCCGCATACCGCGCGAGAGATTTCGCTCCAGCGTTTCCAACAATAAATGGTAATGATTCCCCATCAGGCAATAGGCGTGGCAAAGCAAGTTGTGTTGGTTGCACACATCACCCAACAACCTCAGGAACGTCGTACGATCTGTATCGTCATCGTATATCGGCTCACGCCGGTCACCCCGAGCAGTGATGTGATACAAGGCACCAGGAAATTCCAGTCGTAAAGGTCGGGCCATTCCTTGGCTCCCCTTGAAGTGAGAATTAGTCAGCAATCTCAGTTGAAGAGAAATTAGCTATTAGTGGCAAAAGGCAAGACCTGACCCAAATTTTGCTTTCTGAAGGTGTAACGCGCAGGTACTTGGGTATCGGGCTCCAACAAGTCCGGACAGGTTAGTTCCAACTCCACATAAGACGCGCCGCTGGCGGGCATCAAGGTGCGCTAAGGGCATTTGCCGGCCCCCGATCACGCGCCTCCGCAAACAGCGTAATGGGAGATCGCGAGGCCATACCGCCACTGGTCTTGCGCCCGGATACAGCCGAGGAAGGGCCACCGTC
>TARA_R110000765_G_scaffold96318_2_pt1 | contig 135911 bp, 133 predicted proteins | sample TARA_R110000765 | Tara Oceans TARA_R110000765 (sample SAMEA4398168) | marine metagenome | biome: Polar Biome; feature: [MES] marine water layer (ENVO:01000295) within the mesopelagic zone...; material: water (ENVO:00002006), including particulate matter (ENVO:01000060) such... | reverse complement strand
GGCCCGGCGATGCGCGGCGGCCTGCGGCCTTGATTCCGCGCGGGTGACAAACGGCAAGGGCTCAAACCGGACCTTCGCTGCGATCCTCGCCAAGGTCTGCTATGCCACCCCACTTCGGTCCACGCCGATCGGGCCAACACCCACCGACGCAGCCCGTCCTAACCCCCCTCCAACCAATCCAGCACGACGCCCGCAATCTCATGCGGCTTCTGGTGGAACAGCCAGTGGTCGGCATCCGCAATCTCCACCCGCGTCAGGTCCGGCGCGTATTCCTCCAGCCCCTCGGTCGCCTCGGGCATCAACGCCACATCGCCCGCCGCCCAGATCAGCAGATGCGGACAGCGCACCTGCAACCGCTCCACCGGCATCGGGCGCAGATCGGTCACGGGCTTGCCCGGATCGGCCACCACCAAGGGCGACGCGCGATACCAGTTGATCATCCCGCGCAACCGCCCCGGACGCCCCCAGGCTTCCTTGTACCGCGCCAGCACATCGCCTTGCAGCCACGACATATCCATCTTGGCCGAAAACAGCGCGATCAGCTTCTCAAAATCATTGGCCGCCAGCCGGTCCTCGGACCCTTCGGCGCGCAGATAGTTGATGTATTGCGATGCCTCGGACTGCCGGCCCCCCTTGGCCATCTCGCGCTGGAAGGGGGCGGGGTGCACCCCGTTGGCAATGATCAGCCGCGACACCAGTTCGGTGTGCATGAACGCCAGCGCATAGGCCACGCCGGCGCCCCAGTCATGCCCCAGCACCGTCACCGGCCCCCCATCGCAAATCAGCGCCACCATGTCCGACACCAGCGCCGATGCGGTGTAATGCCCCACATCCGCAGGCGCCCAGCTGCGCCCGTATCCCCGCTGGTCGGGGGCGATCACGTGATACCGCTCAGCCAGCAGCGGGGCAAAGTCGTCCCACGCGCCGCCATACTCGGGAAACCCGTGCAACAACAGCAACCGGGGCAGGGCAGGGTCGCCCCACGTGCGCACGTAAAACTGTTGCCCGTTCAGATCGCGCATCCCCGCCTGCATGGTCATTCCCCCTTGGCCTTGCTTTCGAACCGCAGCCCGGCGGCGGTGCCCGCTCCGAACCCGTTCCAATAGGTGTGGTCATCGGTCGGCTTGCCCGCCTCATCCAGCGCCACAACCCCGTCGCCCGACACCGGCACCAGATCGAAATACTCCGCCTCGTCCACCATGCCCTTCAGATGCACGTCCATGAACGCGGTGGCAAAGTGCTGGGCGATGTTGTTCATCCGGTTCGTGTCCCAAACCGCATCCGCGTAATGCTCGAACGGCGCATAGCCCAGTCCTTCGTCAATGCCCCAGCTTTCGCGGGGTGCCGGCATCGGCGCGGCGGCATTGTGGCCGGCATTGTCAAAGGTCAGCAAATGCCGGTCCGTGCCGGTGGTGCCGTCGAAAATGCCACGGATCGCGTCATAGATCGACGTGTCGTCCACGCTGCCCGCCATCAGCATCAGCGGCTTGCGGAAACCGGCCAGCCCTTGGGCATCCCAGAACCCCGCGTTGTTGCCCCACGGCCCGATGGCGATGATCGCCTTGACGCGGTCGTCGATCAACGCCTCGTGGCTCTCCGACCCCGCCAGATGCGCCGCCAGCAACCCGTTCGGCGTGCCCCAGCTGTATTCCGTCGACGCCTGCGTGACCCCGGCACCGCCAAAGATCATCGCGCCGTAGCCGCCCATGGAATAGCCGATGACCCCGACGGTATCGCCATCAATGATCGCGCCCAGCGGCCCGTTCAGCGACGCCATGCTGTCGATGACGAACCGCTGGTCGATGGGCCGGTTCAACAGGGTCGACCCGAACGCGCCCTTGTCGGAATAGGTGCTGTCGGTGTGGTCGATCGACACGGTGACATAGCCCTTGGACGCCAGGTTCTCGCCCAGATGGCTCATCAGGAAGCGGTTGCCGGGATAGCCGTGGCTGATCACGATCAAGGGAAACAGCGCATCCTCCACCGGCGCCGCATCGCGCGCGGCCCGTCCCGTCAGCGTCGCCTGTCTTTTGCCGTCGCGCAGGGTGGTGACATATTCGCCGCCCGGCTCGGTGCCTGTCGCGGCGGGATACCACACCTCGACCGTCAGCGGGCGGTCATAGGTGGGGGCATTGTCTGCGGTGGTGTTCAGGATGTCGATCTGGCCCGCATGGGTGAATTCCAGCGTCTGCACGCCGATCACATAGTCGCCATAAGGCGCCAGCGCAGGCGCATCCGGGCGGATCTGGTCAATCGGGTTGGCACAGAGCATCCCGGCGGCGCCCATGCCGGCAAGCCCCAGCGTCACGGATTTCAAGGTGGTGGTCATGACAGGTCTCCCTCTCTGTCTGGTCCCGAAGCCGAGGGACCATACCCCAAGCCCTGATGCGCCGCCATCGGCTGACGCTCCGTCACTGTGACAAGCGGTCTCGCAGCGATCAACCCGTGACCTTACGGCGAGAGCAGGCTCGACGCCGCGCGCAGATCTGCCGGAACGCGGCCAAAGCCACCCCGACGGCGGCGCTTCGGACCGCGATGCCGGGCATGAGCACACCGGCTGCGTCGCGCACAACGTCCAACCGCCCACCTGCCATTGATACAGGGCAAGCCCGCACCCCGATTGGCGGTTTTCAGCACAATCTCCGGGGAAAGAAACTGGACGCAGGTTTCAACCTATGGGATACTGAAACAGCACTGCACAACCCCAAGAAATAAATTCAACCGCGGCAGGCACCGAAGGCAAGCAGGTTCGTTATGGCCTATAATATCAGTGAGACATCCGGCAATTCCACGGGTGGCGCATCAACGGGCTATGACGCCTGGACGTTCAACGTGGCCCTGTCCGATGCCACCGTCCGTGGTGATTTCAACGAAGACACAAACCAGGACGGCATCAGCGACGGCGAAGCCGCAAGCTATCAGTTCTCGGCCCTGAGCACGAACAAATACGGCACGCTCAGCTTCAACACCCGCACCGGCCAGTTTACCTTTACCATCAATCAGGCGGCGGTGATCGCCTCGGGGTCCAGCCAGACCGTCGAATTCACCGTCACGGGCACGCGCGGGTTCAATTCTGATGCGGACCGGGTGGTGATCAACATTGCCATCTGCGTGCTGCGCGGCACCCGCATCGACACCGCAAAGGGTCGCGTCGCGGTCGAGGACCTTGCGGTGGGCGACCGCGTCCACACGCTGGATTCGGGGCTTCAACCGATCCGCTGGCTGGGGTCGCGGCGGCTGAACCGGCACGATCTGGACCGCGCGCCCGACCTGCGCCCGATCCGGCTGGCCGCAGGGGCCTTGGGTCCGCAGTGCCCGGATGATGCGCTGGTGGTCTCGCCGCAGCACCGCGTGCTGGTCACCGGCTGGAAGGCCGAACTGCATTTTGGCCAGCCCGAAGTGCTGGTGCCGGCGAAAAGCCTTGTCAACGATCTGGACATCACCACCGCCCACGACCTTGACGATGTAGAATATTTTCACGTGCTGTTCGACCATCACGAAATCATGGTGACCAACGGCGCCCCGACCGAAAGCTTTTTCCCCGGCGACTATGTGATGGACGCGCTGGACCAACCGGTGCGCGACGAACTGGCGACCCTTTTCCCGGCGCTCTTCACCGATCCCGCAGGCTTCGGCCCCGCAGCACGGGCCTCTGTCAAAGTGGCAGAAGCCGCCGTTTTGCGCCGCGAGGTCCACTGATGCCCACCCTGACCGACACCGCAGGCGTGACCTTGCCCGAAAGCGAAACGCCAACGGACGCCAGATTGCGCGCCTACGGCGATTTCCTGTTCCTGGCCTTCCGCAGCGACTGGCACCAGCGCATGACCATGGCCAACCTGCGCTCGGCCTTCGAGACACCCATCGCGCTGGACCAATACCGGATCTTCCGCTTTGACGGCGTGCCGCGCGGGCTGATCACATGGGCGTGGATGAACGCCGAGGCCGAGCGCAAATACGTGTCGGGCGACCTGCTGGACCCTGCGGACTGGCACTCGGGCGACCGGCTGTGGCTGATCGACATGATCGCCCCCTACAAGGGGCTGGCCGCCAGCATCACCCGCTGGGTGATGGTGCCGGGCCAGTTCGCGGACACGACATTCCGCTTCCGCCGCATCAGCACCGACAACACCACGCGCAGGATCGTGACAATCGACCTGACCCGCCCCGACGACAAGGCGCGGGTGGTGTCCGAAGCCGCGTTTCTTGAGGGTGCTGGGTGAGCGGGCAGGGTCGGCCACGCGGGACCTAGCTGCCGTCTGCAATCGCCCACAAAGCCGCGCAACGACGGGCCGAGGTGCGGCGATGCAACCTGCGTGACTGCCACTTTATGGCAGCCAAGCACATCCTAGCTGGCGGGAACACACGACAGCAGCCAAATCGCCGTGCCGTGGGGCGGCCCGGCGATGCGCGGCGGCCTTCGGCCTTTGTTCCGCGCTGGGGGATAGCGACGAGGGTTCTGCGACCCCCCTCAGGTCAACGCCGCACAAAACCCCTGTATCCGCGTGCACGCCTCTTTCAGCGCCTCATCCGAGGTCGCATAGCTCACCCGGAAATTCGGGCTCAACCCGAACGCCGCACCGAACACCACCGCAACGCCGGTTTCCTCCAGCAGCGCCGTGGCGAACGCCTCGTCATCGACAATCTCGACCCCCGCAGGGCTGGTCTTGCCGATCAGCTCGGCAATCGACGGATAGACGTAAAACGCCCCCTCCGGCGTGGGGCAGGAAATCCCCTCGGCCGCGTTCAGCATCTCGACCACCAGATTGCGTCGCCGCACGAATGCCGCGTTGTTCTCGGCGATGAAATCATGCGGCCCGTTCAGCGCCTCGACCGCCGCCCACTGGCTGATCGAACAGGGGTTCGACGTGGATTGCGACTGCACCTTGCGCATCGCCCCGATCAGCTCCTGCGGCCCCGCCGCATAGCCGATCCGCCAGCCGGTCATCGCATAGGCCTTGGACACGCCATTCACCGTCAGCGTGCGGTCGTACAGACGCGGCTCCACCTCGGCCGGCGTGCAGAACTCGAAACCGTCATAGGCCAGATGCTCGTACATATCGTCCGACATCACCCAGACATGCGGATGCCGCATCAGCACATCGGTCAGCGCCTTCAGCTCGTCCCGGCTGTATCCCGCACCCGTCGGGTTCGACGGTGAGTTGAAAATGAACCACTTGGTCCGGGGCGTGATCGCCGCCTCCAACTGGTCCGCCGTCAGCTTGAACCCCGTCTGCAACGACGCCTCGGCCACCACCGGCGTGCCACCGGCCAGCAGCACCATGTCGGGATAGCTCACCCAATAGGGCGCAGGGATCACCACCTCGTCGCCCTCGTTCAGCGTCGCCATCAGCGCGTTGTACAACACCTGCTTGCCACCCGACGACACGCTGACCTGAGCCGGCACGTAATCCAGCCCGTTGTCGCGCTTGAACTTGGCGCAGATCGCCTGCTTCAACTCGGGGATGCCATCAACGGCCGTATACTTGGTCTTGCCCAGCGCAATCGCCACCACAGCCGCGTCCTTGATGTGCTGCGGCGTGTCGAAATCCGGCTCGCCCGCACCCAAACCGATGATATCGCGCCCCGCAGCCTTCAATTCCGCCGCCTTGTTTGTTACGGCTATGGTCGGAGACGGCTTGACGCGTTCGAGTGTCGTTGAAAGCAGTTTCATCTGAGCCTCGCAGGTCTGGGATTATACCGGGACTCATATGCGCGGGGCGATGCGCGTTCAAGCACGTTAACAAAGAGGGACATGACATGACCGACGACAGCACAGACTGGTACAGCCAGGACGCCGCCACCTTTGGCGACCGCGTGGCCGCCGCCCGCGAAGCCGCAGAGCTGAGCCAAAAGGAACTGGCCCGCCGCCTGGGCGTCCGCCTGTCCACCGTGCGCGGCTGGGAAGACGACCGCTCCGAGCCCCGCGCCAACCGCCTGTCGATGATGGCAGGGCTGCTCAATGTGTCGATGATGTGGCTGATCAACGGCGAAGGCGAAGGTCTGTCCGCCCCCGACGAGGACCCGCTGCCCCGCGACATGCGCCTGCTGCTGGCCGACCTGCGCACCCTGCGCGCCGACCTGGTGGCCAAGGCCGAACAGGTGGCCCGCATGGAGAAAACCCTGCGCCAGATCGTACAGGAAACCCCCGATGTCTGAGCTCCACGAACACCGCCTGAAACGGCTCAAGATGCGCTCCATGCGGCGCGGGATCAAGGAAATGGACCTGATCCTGTCCGCCTACGCCGACGACACCCTGCACACGATGGACGATGCGGCGCTGACGCTCTACGACGACATGCTGAACGAGAACGATCAGGACCTGTACCAGTGGGTGACAGGGCAGGCAGAAGCGCCAGAGCGGTTCAAGGCGCTGATCGCGCGGATTTCGCTGCAGTTTCAGGGAGAGACGGGGTAGGGGCGGGGGGGCCGACGTTGAAGCCCGAACGCTAAGCCGCGCAGCGACGGGCCGAGGTGCGGCGATCCAACCTCAGTGCCTGCCACTTTATTGCAGCCAAACACATCCCACCGACCTGTTCCGCGCAACAGCAGCCAAATCGCCGTGCCGGCGGGCGGCCCGGCGATGCGCGGCGGCCTGCGGCCTTGATTCCGCGCGGGTGAATGCGGAAAGGGCGCAAACCGGACTTGGGGCGATGTGGCGCGCAAATCTTGATCTTACGGGCTTCGGCGCGACCAACCGGGTGACTGGTTTCAGCCCGAAGCGGATCTCCGTTTTTACAGCCCAATACCTATTTGAATCTCATGATGACATCTCAAGATGGCCGATTGATCATCCATGGTTTCTTATGAGGTTCCAGCGCTAGAGATTAGGTCTTCTCCGACTTCGCCCAAGGCTCCGTCATATTCAAAAGCAAGCGAATTCCATACCTCGTGCGGGTCAACCTCGTTTTTGCCTGACAACACTGCATTTTTCAGATGCTCAAATTGGTCGAGCTGCGGTGTCGGCATAAGGGCATTCATCCTTCCTGAAGAGTACAGGATGTATGCCGATATACCTTCCGCAGCTCGGGCCAAGCCTTTGATAGCAATAGAGACTTTATGACCCTGCATACTAAAGCCGGCAATTTCTTCCCGCCTCGTCTGCGAACCAGCGTGTGCAATATAGCTATGACTCCATTTTGCAATTCCTTTTGCATCGCAACTCTCAACCCAACCTTCTATGGTGTCGAGCAACCTCACCGGCAAGCAATCTTCGCGCTTCCTCTCGTTTGACCTAACACCGCTTAATTGGTCGAACCGTTCATGCGCTCTTTGCGCACTAGAAAATGCGTGTGGACCAGTGGTCGCAAGCCAATTTGGGCCAGAGCCGAGCGTCGGAAAATATGGATCTTCGACGGAAGCGGGTTCGTACGGCAAACCGTCAAACGCAACATAATTTTCGCGCGTTAGAAGTTTTCGATGCTTTCGTATGTCCTGCAACAGTCTGGACAAAGAAATGACGTTTCTGGTCGTATCAGTCAGGCGGCGGATAGCAAGCACTTGAAGCGCAACATGTCCATTGAGGACGGCATCCCTAATCAGGGTATTGTTTAGTGCAGATTCCTGGTCAGAATCTGCAATTTTCACAAGTGTCTCGAATGCAACCTCGTTCCAGACCATCTCTGAAAGAACCTGCCAGATGGCATGGTATTCGTCGTTATCCAACCAATTTACCCATTCAACGCGCTTGGATCGGAATTTCTCAAGCGCTTGCTTGTCTTCAACGTCGCAATCCTTAACTGGATAGTCAAAACCCATCACCACAGCCCCATATCAAGTCAGAGCGTAAAAGTTATTACGGATAACTGTTCGTTGAAATATCGGCGCTGAGAAAACGGCGCCGATCAGCCTCTACACCCGACTACCTTTGGCTTTAAACCTATCTCTTGTTTCAGATCAGACAAAGACTTTGCAAAGTCAGCTTACTGCGCATAGCTGCCGTCGGTGCGAGGCGCGGCGATTTACGGTCTTCCACCCTCACAATCCCCACTCCCCCCAAAACCCAACTTAACGGTTTATTGTCAAATTCTCCCCATTCTCCCCCCAGGATGAACGAGTCGGAGATGTGCCATGAGCATTCAACACCCTGCGCCGCAGGTGCCCGGAGCGGCGAACAGTCCCCCGGGCAAGAGTTTCATATTCAGCTATCTCGAGGCGCTGTCGCTGGTCGAACGACTGCACCGTCTGTTGCTGGACGTGATCAAGGATGAATTCGAACGGGTCGGCGTGCTGGAAATCAACGCCGTGCAGGCGCTGCTGCTGTTCAACATCGGGGACAACGAGGTGACGGCCGGCGAATTGAAAAGCCGCGGCTATTACCAGGGCAGCAACGTCAGCTACAACCTGAAAAAGCTGGTCGAAATGGGCTACATGCACCACCAGCGCTGCGAGATCGACCGCCGCTCGGTGCGCGTGCGCCTCACCGAAAACGGCCGCCGGATCCGCACCACCGTCAGCGACCTCTTCGAACGCCACGCCGAGGGGCTGCAGGCCGCCAACGTGCTTCAGGCCGACGGCATCGACGACATCACAGACACCCTCAAACGCGTCGAACGCTACTGGACCGACCAGATCCGCTATATCTACTGACCCGGCCGGGCAGGGCAGGGCCTACTCCAGCCGACCGATCACCAGCGTCAGCAACTCCCGCTCCAGCTTGCGCTGCATCGCCTCGGCGTAGCTGTCAAAGCCCAAAGCCGTTTCCACAAAGGAGTCAGGCCCGAAAATCACCTCGGCCCGGAAATACGAACTCAACGGCCCGATGCCCGATTGCCGGTCATCGCCCGTCGCAGGGGCATCTTCCCCGATCACCAGCGCGTTGACGGTGATGCCGCTGCCGGCCAGCTGGTGTTTCACATCACGCGGACGCGGCCCCAGGTTGGACCGCCCGTCGCCCGAAATATCCAGCGTCCGCTGCGCGCAATCGGCCTGCTCCAACAGCGCCGCACCATAAAGCATCGCCGACCCCAGCCCCGTGCCGGGCGACCGTGGCACGCGCACCGTGCCGCGCAAGGTCGCGATGATCCCGTCCAGCACCGCCTCGGAGGTCACAACCGTCCACGGCACCAGCAACGTCGTGTCCTGCGGCCCGCTCCATTCATAAACCGCCAGCGCCACCGGCGCCTGCGGCTGCTGCATCAGCGCCTGCCGCACCGACCCCGCATCCAGCGCCAGCGCCAGCCCGTCCAGCTGCTGGCCGTATTCGCGCGCATCCACCGAACCCGACACATCCAGCCCCAGCGCCAGCGCCTGACGGCACGCCGCCTGCACCGACCCGCCCGCGACCAGCGCGCACAGCAGCACCGCCAGCCGGATCATCCCGGCCTGCCGCCCTGAAACATGGGGCGTGGCAACGCCCCGAACACCGGCGGCGACAGCTCGCGCACCAGCTTGCGGCGCATCGCGCGCTCGTAATCCTCGAACCCCTGCGCCACTTCCATGAACGCGCCGGGCCCGTGCAACACCTCGGCCTTGTAAAAGGCAATCAGCCCCACCTCGGCCTCGTAATCGGCGGCATTCACCACCAGCCCGTTGACCGTCACCCCCGCAAATCCAAACTCGCGATAGGCCGCCTGCGGCCCGAACCCCTCGTTGTTCTGCCCGTCGCCCGCCATGTCCAGCGTCTGCTGCAAACAGTCGGGCCCGCGCGCCAGAACCCCCGCGCCATAGCCCAGCGCATAGCCCATCGCCGTGGGAAAATCATTATACGACCGCTGTGACGCGGCCACGGTTTCGGCCGCCATCAGCAACTCGGCCGGCCCCCGCACCATCACCCAGTCCAGCACCATTTCCTGATTGTAGCGCCCCGACCACTCGTAAACCGCCAGCGCCACGGGATCGTCCGTGGCAAAAAATGCCGCCCGCACCTCGGGCGCGGTCAGCGCCGCCACCAGCCCCTGACGCTGCAACGTGTCCTCGGTGGCATCCACCGACGACGACACATCCAGCGCCAGAACCAGCGCCAGCCGGCACTGTTCGGCCCCGGCGGGCAGGGCCATCAGGCCCCACCACAATGCGATCAGGGCGTGCTTCACGACCTTACCAGTGACCGGTGTTTTCCATGCTGGCCCAAGGCTCTTGCGGGGCCAGCCGCTCACCGGCCTGCAGCAACTCGATCGAGATGTTGTCGGGCGAGCGCACGAACGCCATATGCCCGTCACGCGGCGGGCGGTTGATGGTGACGCCATTGTCCTGCAATGTCTGGCACATCGCATAGATGTCATCGACCTCATAGGCCAGATGGCCAAAATGACGGCTGTCATCGGGCAGCGCATCATCGCCGTCCCAGTTGTAGGTCAGCTCGACAGGGCATTCCTCCTGCCCTTCGGCGGCCATGAAGATCAGCGAAAACCGTCCCTGTTCGCTGTCCATGCGGCGGATCTCTTTCAGACCCAGCATCTCGTAAAAGGCCATGGATTTCTCCAGATCCTTCACCCGAACCATCGTGTGCAAATACTTCAGCGCCATTGTCGCGTCCTTTCGTCCTTGAAGTCAGGGCACAGACTAGCACGCACAGGGCCGAGGGCCAGTGCACTTTGGCGTGCACATTGGCGTGGGCGTCGGGCAGGGGGGCGGGCAGGGGACTAAAAGCGGGACTTGATTTCGAAACCGACAGAGATTTCGCTGCCCTCATAGCGGCTGACATTGCTTTGCCGTTTTCCCGCGCGCACCCGGACCGAGGGCGCAAAACCGGCATAATCATAGTCTTCGAAAAAGAAGGTCATGTCGCCGTAAATCGAATTGTCCTGTCTTCCGCCTGGAACCTTGATCCAGCCCACACGAAAGTCGTTGAATTCCGACTGTCCGATGGTCAGCGATGCGGCCACCTTCGCCGGGCCAATTGAGTCGCCAAAGAAATAAGAGGCCCGCATGCTCGCAGAAGATTCGCGTTGGTTGATGTGGCCCGCGTCCACATCGGACAGGGAAAAAGCCAACGCCAATGTGTCGCCCCCTTCCAACTGGTGGCTCAGCTGCGCACCCAGCGTCGCAACCGTCTGGTCCTGACTGGCCCGCACGGCTGACTTCCGTTTCTCCAGCGATCCGTTGAAGCTTATGCGCGTCTTGTCACCCAACTTGATGGATCTTGCGCCGCGCAGCGTTGCAAAATCATAGGACCGCTCGTCGCCGGACCAGGTGCGGCCCACCGCAACCCCGACCGATCCAGTGTTGCCGGGTTTGCCCCAGCGAAAGTGCCGGTCGATGGAAAGGTCTGCATAGGTGCTTCCGAATTCCGATGCAGACAGGCCTGGGGCCAGCGCCTTGGCTTCCGAGGACAGAGACACACGTTTGACATACAGGCGGGCACCGATTTCAGTTTTTGCTGTTTTGGATTGGGCGATCCGATACCCCAAGGCAATGTCGGTCGTTGCGATGAGCCCCGCCAATGCTTGCGCGCTGCCGCTCAGCTGGCCCACGAGCGGCACGCCGTCAATCACCTGCAAGGCACTGTCCGCACCATTGTTCACGTTGTCAGATGGGGTCACCCCCCCGCCGATGCGAAAGCTGAAGGGGTTCATCGCGCGCACCCGCGCATAATCCGCGCCGATCCGCTTGATATCGTCGGCATTCGTGGTGTTGGTCGCGGCACGGCGCAGCCAGATCTGGGTCAGTGTCGGGCGCTTCTCCAGAATTGCGGCGCGGGCGGCAAACTGCGCCGCTTTCAGCCGTGCCGCATCGGTGTCGCTGGCGTGATAGGCCTTTGCCGCCGCGACGCGCGACGCACGGTGGTCGCCGCGCTGCGCTTCGGCTGCAGCGACGATGGCCAGTGCATTCGCGTCCTTGGCATTGGCCTGCAACAAAGAGTGCCCCAGCTTCAGCGCCAACTCGGCGTCCCCCCGGCTCAGCGCCACATGCGCCAGCGCGCGCGCCTCGCCAAGGGTGATCGTGCTGGACTGTTCTGCTGAAACAACGCCACCCGATTGCGGGACAGGGGTCGTCTGTGCGCAGGCCACGCCTGCGCTCAACGCCAGCATGACACTCGCCGCGAGACGCGTTGTGGGCTTACATGTCTTCATCGGGCCGCCCCGTCAGCGCCACCTTCTCAGTCGTCCACATCCGAACAGATCGCCGCGGATTGCTGCGGCCCGCCGCACTTGCCGATCACCCACATGCCGTATTCTTGTTCTGCGGTGGTGTTGGACACAAGGTGATCTTCGATAAACAGGACACCCGCCATGACTTCGCTTTCCGTACCACCGAAAATACCGCCATAATTGCCACGGGGATCGGTCTCACCGTTCAGACGCACATCCCCGAAGAAAGTGCCGTCGCTGTCGATGGTCGTGGGGTCAAATTCAAGAGAGCCAACGATCAGCTCGGTTTGGCCGGGCGGCAGTTGGTTGTCATTTGCATCCAGAACGCGGTCATACACAGCGCCTTTCAGCGTGTTGTCCGCGAAATCAACGTTGAAGAAGATCTTGCCGGTGACTTTGGCCGCCTGACCCGGGATCAACTCGACAGGTGTGCCGGGCGGAACGGCAGCAAGATCGGTGGGGTCGCCGCTCATATTGGTCAGACCCACGTAATCCCCTGCATAGGTGACTTCGCCGCTTTCGGGGGTGACCACATGCGGGCTGTACGCCCCGTCGCGGGCATAAGCGCCGCCGCCGCTATAGGTGCCGAACTGACCGCCCGTGACAACAATGCCGGCGCGGGTCCCGTTGATGTCCTGCACATAGGCCGTTGCGTGCTGGTCCAGCGGATCATCCTGCGCGGTAAAGGCCACATAGCCGGGCACATCCAGACCCGGGCGCCTGCGGTAGACTGAACTCAGCGCATCCTCATCCAGCCCCACGCCCGTAACGGTCAGTGTGCCGTCACTGGGGTTATAGGTGAAACTGTCCAGATCGCTGGCCAGAACTGCCGGGATCGGGCTGGTCGTTGAATCGCCATCCGTATCTGTCGGAGTGCCTGAGAAAGGATTGCCATCGCCGCACGCGGCAACCAACGCCAAAATGGCGATGCCTGAATATAAACGGGTCATTTGCGACCACCTTTTTTGAACTGCTGCCTCTTATTGCGGTCAAATTCACTGCTAACTCACGCAAAGTCAACGAATCTGTGAACATCCCTGACGCAATGTGTCCATAAAGCGACCACGATATAGCGGTTCCCGTATCGGACGGCGCTAGATAAGGTGACGCCCTAACAGATTCTGTGCCAGAAGGATTCGCGCCATGCCGTTTCGCCCCGACCCGCGTTACACCTGCATGCGCACCGCGACCGCCCCGACCGGCACTCCCACCCATTGCAAACCGCGAGCGCCGCAAACAGGTCTCCGGCAGACAGGCAAAGGACACTGACCCATGCAGCAGTACCACGACGCATTGCGCACGATCCTGGAGCACGGCGAGACATCGACCGACCGCACAGGCACCGGCACGATCTCCTATTTCGGACACCAGTCACGCTACCGGCTGTCCGACGGCTTTCCGCTGGTCACGACCAAGAAACTGCACCTGCGCTCCATCATCCATGAACTGCTGTGGTTCCTGTCCGGCGACACCAACATCCGCTACCTCAAGGAAAACGGCGTCACCATCTGGGACGAATGGGCGGATGAGAACGGCGACCTGGGGCCGGTCTACGGACACCAGTGGCGCGCCTTTCCCGGTCCCGTGGCCACCGATCTGGGCACCGCGCAAGAGCCGCTCTTTCTCAACAAACCGATCGACCAGATCGCGCAGCTTGTCGAGATGATCAAAACCGCACCCGACAGCCGCCGCCTTGTCGTGACGGCCTGGAACCCCGCGGATGTGCCGCGCCAGGCGCTGCCGCCCTGCCACACGCTCTGGCAGGTGCGCGTCTCGAACGGGCGCCTGCACCTGCAGCTCTACCAGCGCTCCGCCGACATGTTCCTGGGCGTGCCGTTCAACATCGCCTCCTACGCGCTGCTCCAGGTGATGCTGGCCCATGTCACGGGCTACGAGCCGGGCGACTTCATCCACACACTGGGCGACGCGCATATCTATTCCAACCACCTCGACCAGGTACAGCTGCAGCTCTCCCGCACCCCCAAACCGCTGCCAACCCTGCGCATCAAACGCGACGTGTCGTCCATATTCGACTTCAGATACGAGGATTTCGAGATCACCGGCTACGACCCCGATCCCACCATCCGCGCACCCGTGGCGGTCTGAGCCATGATCACACTGATCGTCGCCCGCGACCGGAACGGGGCCATTGGACGGGACGGGGACATCCCCTGGGACATCCGCGAGGACATGAAATCCTTTCAGCGCGAAACGCTGGGCGGGGCCATCATCATGGGGCGCAAAACCTGGGACAGCCTGCCGGTCAAGCCTTTGGCACGGCGGCTGAACATCGTCGTGTCGTCGCAACAGGTGGACGCAGAGCACGTGGCCACATCCGTGCGTGACGCGATCCGCATCGCATCCGACCTCGGCTACAGCCGCATCTACGGCATCGGCGGCGCAGGCATCTACACCGAGATGCTGCCCCGCGCGGACCGGCTGATGCTCTCCGAGGTCGCGACCGAGGTAACCGATGCCGACACGTTCTTTCCAAGCGTTGATCTGGACGACTGGCGTCTGGTCGGCACGCGCCGCTTCGAGGGCGCGTCGCCGGACTGCGAATTGCGCGAGTATCTGCGGAAGGGGTAGGCGCGAGACGTCGGGCAGGGGGCTTGATTGCGGTTGGGGGATGGTGAAAGGTGAATGGGAGACCACTGGCATGAGTGCCAGGGAATGGCGAGAGTTCAATCAATTAATAAGAGGGCGATTTAGTGGCGCAAACAGTCAATATTGACGCAATGATTCCTAGAGCAGACTTCAGAGATTTAAGTGATCCCGATAGTGCCGTATCAAAAATAAAAGATATAAGCCTATCATCGTTGACTCCAGATTCATTCCTCGTCCCCAGTCTAAGAAAGCCTGACTTCCAGAGGGAAACTACCCAATGGACGCCTGATCAAATTGTAAAATTCTTAGAGAGCTTTCTGGACGATGAACTCGTTCCCTCAGTGATCCTTTGGAAATCAAAGACTTACTACTTCGTCATCGATGGCGCGCATCGTATGAGTGCATTGTTGTCATGGATAAATGACGACTATGGTGATGGCACTATGTCAAAAAGCTTATATGGAGATGATATTTCTGATGAGCAGAAACGTATCGCAAACCGCTTGCGAAATATGATCCGAAGCTCGGTAGGTAGCTTTCAAGACTTGAAGAAAGTAATGTTAGACCCTTCAAAGGCAGGGGCGAATGCCCAGCTACAATCTCGCGCCAATAGCGCTAAAACTAGATCAATTGATCTTCAATGGGTTGAAGGTGATGCTGAGAAGGCCGAGGCTTCATTCTTCAATATAAATAAGCAGGGAACTCCCCTCCATCCTACAGAAGAACGCCTTCTTCGAAACAGAGACAAGCCAATTGCTATCGCGTCTCGTTCAATTGCCAGAGCTGGATCAGGACACAAATATTGGAAGGGTTTCGAAAAAGATTTTCAGGATAAGATCGAAAAGAAATCAAAAGAGATTCATGGATTACTTTTTTCTCCAGAGCTTAGTTTTCCAATCAAGACATTGAACTTGCCACACGGGGGGCAATCGTCTCCGCTCAATGCTTACAACCTACTGATGGACTTCTTGGCCTTTACAATTGCAGGCACAAATAAAGTCGATGAAAACTTGACTCTTTATCAAACAGATTCAGACGGATCGGGTACCATTGCGGCGCTTGATCGTTGTATTAGTGTTCTTAAGCGTATGACATCGAATGAAGCGAAGAGTCTCGGTCTGCATCCTGCTGTTTTCTTTTATAGTGAGAGAGGCCGTCATCTTGATACTGTATTTTTAGGTTTTGCCTCTGCTATTGCAAAAGCGGTTAGAAATAATGACAGCGAATTTTTTAAGAAGTTTACTAAAAACCGCTCTCTAATTGAAAAGATATTTATCGAGCACAAATTCTTACTGTATCAGGCAAACCAGTTATTCGGATCCAAGCAGAGAATACAGAATTGGCAATCATTTTTTCAGGCGATCATCCAGCCAGAAGCAATTAAGTCAGAGTTTTCGCAAAGCGATCTGTTAGTGTTGCTAGGTCTAAAAGACAAAGTTATTGCTGAATCAGCTACAGAGACCGGTAAAGCTTTTACTACAAGTACAAAATCGGCAATTTTTTTACAGGAGTCTTTAGATCAAGCAATCAAGTGTTCTGAGTGTGGTGGTATGGTGCATATGGAGAAGGCAATCCAGTACGATCATATCAAGGGTAAGGCGATCGGCGGACTGGGAACGGTCGCGAATGGCCAGATTACGCACCCTTTTTGCAACTCGATAAAAAATTAAGCTAAATCAGATCCAGAAAAGTTTCGCTCTCAGTCATCAACAATTTATTGCTTTCTTTTCATGTTCCGACACCGTCCCGCATCCATGCCAAATCTCCGATTTGGCAGCGTCCGAACCGCGCCCACCGGGCGGGCGCTCCACACCCATCCCTCGGTTCGGGCGCTGCCCTCTCCAAATCACACTGACTGAAACACACCCCCGGGGCTCCGCCCGTTCGCGCCTGAGAACGTCCACTGGACGTTTTCCGGGACGGCGTTCACCCCCCCCAAATTAACCATTCCCGTTAACTCTCCCGTAACCGCCGCCAAAATCCGTACACATCCCCCCAGAATACGTACAACACCCCCAAAACGCGGGAATTTGCCCCAAATTCCCACCGCAATCTTGTACAAGATTGCCCGCGATACGTACCAATTCGCCCGATTCCCCGCCGCACGCAGGCCCCAAAATCCGGCATTAATCCCCCGTGCGTTCTGTAAAATCCGCGCTACACTGCGCCCATGATTGACCTTGCAAACCTTCCCGCCGGCTTCCACGAAAACCCGTTCCCCCACTACGACCGGCTGCTGGAAACCGCCCCCGTCTGTCCGCAGCCCGACGGCTCGGTTCTGCTGTCGCGCCACGCCGATCTGGGGGCCGTCTACAAGGACACCACCACCTTTACCTCCGACAAACGTGTTGTTTTCAAACCGAAATTCGGCGCGGGCACGCCGCTTTATGAGCACCACACCACCTCGCTGGTGTTCAACGATCCGCCCCTGCACACCCGTGTGCGGCGCATCATGGCCTCGGCGCTGGCCCCGCGTGCCATTCAGCGCATGGAATCCGGCCTGATCGAAACCGTTGATCACCTTCTGGACAACCTGCCGCAACACGCTGATCTTATTGAGGATTTCGCCTCGACTATCCCCATCCAGATCATCGGAAACCTGCTTGATATTCCCCATTCTGAACGCGGTCCCCTGCGCGACTGGTCGCTGGCCATCCTTGGCGCGCTGGAACCCGTTCTGACCCCCGCCCAACTGGCCGCAGGGCAACAGGCCGTATCCGAATTCAAGGAATATCTTCAAGGACTTATCGCCCGCCGCACCGCCCGTCCGGGTGACCCCGACACCGATGTTCTGACCCGTCTGATCCAGGGCGACAGCGACGGCACCCTGACCGAGATCGAGCTGATCCAGAACTGCATCTTCATCCTGAACGCAGGCCACGAAACCACGACCAATCTGATCGGCAATGGGCTGGCCTTACTGCACGATCATCCCGAGGAAAAACATTGTCTTATCAACGACATGGACCTGATCAATCCCTGCATCGAAGAGGTCCTGCGCAGCGCCTCACCGAACCAGTTCGGCAACCGCGAGATCGCCACCGACTGTGTGATCGCAGGCCACAGGATCGCCGCAGGCACCAACCTGCACCTGTGCATCGGCGCGGCCAACCGTGATCCCCAAGTCTTTGAGAACGCTGGCGTTTTCGACATCACCCGTACGCCGAACCGTCACCTTGCCTTCGCCGGCGGCCCTCATGTCTGCGTCGGTCTGACCCTCGCCCGCATGGAAGGCCGCATCGCCATCGCCCGCTTCCTGCAGCGCTACCCCGATTACACCATCACATCCCGCAAACAGGGCGGCCGCATCCGCTTTCGCGGCTACAGCTCACTTGGTGCAACCCTGTGAAACAATAGAAAAAACTGGACAGGTTAACAGAGTGTGACCAAAATAAGGCACATTGAAATGCACATCACCCGAAACGAGGATCGACATGCACCTGAAATCCATTTTGACCGCCGCATTTGGCCTGACCGTCCTGGGCACCATGCCCGCGCTGGCCTCTGACAGCCCCAAGATCTACGCCTATCCCAGCAGCGCAAATTACTGCCCTGCCGGCCTGCAACCCGTTACAATCAATGGGGTAATCTGCTGTGGCACACCGAACCAGTCGATGACCTACAGCCAGGTCATGCAGCACCCCGTCCAGCGCCGCAAAGCCAGCACCTATGACTGCCCCATCGGCACCAAGGGCTGCACCTACGACTGAACCGGACCCCGCCGATTAACAGGCCCGACATCGCACCGGGCCTGTTGTCTGCAAACGCTCACAGCAAACTCAGATCCGAAGCCATCTGCCGCCCGTCGCGCCCTTCGGACAGCTCGTAGCTGACCTTCTGGTTGTCCGCCAAACCTGTCAATCCAGACCTTTCCACTGCTGAAATATGTACAAAAACGTCATTGCCACCCTCGTCCGGTGCGATGAAGCCGTAACCTTTTGTGGTGTTGAACCACTTCACGGTGCCAGTTGGCATATTCCCGTGCCTCCTTCTGCCTTACATTCACTCCCGTGACCCCACGGGACATTGCCGTGACATCGCAAGGGGTTCTGGCCCGATGCACCGCCACATCTATCAAGATTGATCAACCTCGGAAAAAATCAAGAAAAAGCCATGCAATTTGAGGGCGGATTCCCTATCTGGTGCTCAACAGGAGGACAATGATGCTGATTTACGGGCTGAAAACATGCGATACCTGCCGCAAGGCGATCAAGGCATTGCCACAGGCGACCTTTGTGGACGTGCGCAAGGAAGGCGTTCCAGCGGACGTGATGGCACAGGCGCAGGCCACCTTTGGCGACGCGCTGACCAACACCCGCAGCACCACCTGGCGCGGGCTGGATGATGCGGCGCGGGCGCTGCCGCAATCACAGGTGCTGGCAGAGCACCCTTCGCTGATGAAACGTCCTCTGATCGTGGACGGTGACCAGATGCACCTGGGCTGGGACGCGGCCACGCGGGCGGCTCTGGGCGTCGAAGGTTAGCCCGACCTGCAAGCCCTGACCTGAGGGGCAGGGCGGTCGGCGCTACATCTCTGCGCGGCGTGCGGATCGCAGGGCTGCATCCAGGCTCAGCGGTCCTGCGCCCTTGACCGCAAGGATCATCAGCAACAGCACCCACAGCGCACGCTGGTCCACAATCGCCGCGTTCGAGATATGGTCGAACCACGCTCCCGTGGTTTTTGCGCCCACGTCATGGCCGTAGATGTCCACATAGCTTTGCACCGCGACAAAGACGATCATCCCCAGCGCGCTGAGCCGTGTCATCAGGCCGATGGCGATGCACAGGGGCAGCAGGAATTCCGCCCACGTGCCCAGCACCGCAGCCAGCCGGTAGCCCCAGCCCAGCTGCGCCGCGTCATAGCCTGCGGCCTCGACCGCCTTGGGGAAAATCTGCATATAGGCGGTGTCCGACAGCCAAATCAGCCCACCCGCACCTTCGCCCAGCTTGGTCAGGGCCGACACCCAGAAATACAGCAGCAGCACGCCGACAAAGACCACGCGGGCCAGCGTCGGCAACAGCCAGTCGGCTCGGTCCAGGGCGGTGGTCAGGCGGGTGTATGTCCGGATCATGCAGGGTCTTTCGGGATCAGTCCTGTTACGGCGTTCTGCGCAAACAGCAACGCCATCGGCGTGGCGATGTCACAGGCGGGATCGACGGCACCGGCCGCATCCTGCGCGGCCTCCAGCGTGTCACCTGTCATCAATGCGGCGATCCACGCGCCTTGGGCCGGAGAGAGGGCATGCGGCGCAGGATCATAGTCCGCGCGGGTGATCAGCACGTGCTGCGCCACAGGCTGCGGCTTGGGCGCGCCGTCCTCGGTGTTGAACCGCCAGATGTCATACAGGGGCCACACGGAGGGGATCAGCTGCACGGCAGGCGCAAACGCAAACCGTACCGCCCCAAGCTGTTCTGGCGAAAGATCACCCAGCCGTGCGGCGTCCACAGGCGTGCAGTCGGCGGTGTGATAGGACAGGCGCAGGGCCTGTTCCAGCCGGGCCACGTCGCTGAGATAGCCCAGATGCGCCAGCTGCGGCACCTCTGCCAGAAATTTGTCAAAGCCGTCGCCATAGCGTTGCATGATCGGCAACGTCGGCGGCTGCGCGCGGATGAAGGCACCGGCGACGATGTCGAAATTCTGCGCCCCGATCAGCTTGCGCACCACCGGAAAGCCTGCGCGCATCACATCCGTGAGCGATTGCATGACGTTGTTGCGGTAAACGTCAAAGCGTTTGCCCGCAGCTGCGCCGTTCCCGTCGTGCAGGCCCTCGGGAGCTGGCTGCATGGGGTCCAGCAGGGCGTCGTAAAACCCTTTCATGCAGGCGCCAGTGCGGCGGCGGCGCGGACCGCTTCGGCGTGCAGGGTGGGCCAGTCGGGCACATCATTGTCCCACTCCACCAGCACCGGCTTTGGCCCCGTGCGGGCCAGAACACGGTCCAGCAGCGTCCAGACCGCGCCGACCACAGGCGCACCGTGGCTGTCGATCAACAGCGGCGCTCCGTGATCATCGGTGTCCTCGGCATGGCCGCCCACGTGCAATTCGCCCACGGCCTCAAGTGGATAGGCGTCTATATACCCTTCGGCGCTGGTGCCCAGATTGGTGGCGGAAATGAACACGTTGTTCACGTCCAAAAGCAGCCCGCAGCCGGTGCGGCGCACCAGTTCGGCCAGAAAATCGGTCTCGGACCATGTGCTGTCGTCAAAGGCCAGATAGCTGGACGGGTTTTCCAGCAGCATCTGGCGGCCCAACGTATCCTGCACCTGATCAATATGCGCGGCCACATGGGCCAGCGTCGCGTCTGTATAGGGCAGGGGCAGCAGGTCGTTCATATACTCGGCCCCGTGGGTAGACCACGCCAGATGTTCGGAAAAGCTGTCGGGTTTCAGCCAGTCGCACAAGTGTTTCAGCCGCGCCAGATGGTCGGTGTCCAGATCCTGCGCCCCGCCGATGCTCAGGCCCACGCCATGCACCGAGGTGGCAAATTGTCCGGACAGCGCGCGCAGTTGCGCGATCTGCCGGCCACCGTCGCCCATGTAGTTTTCGGCATGGATCTCGATCCAGCGCACGGGGCCGGGATCATCGGTCAGCCCCTGAAAATGCGCAGGCTTGAAACCGACGCCGGGGGCGTTTGGCAATGTGTTGGGGGTGCGGCGTGCGTCCAGCATGGCGGCGGCCTTTCACGCAGGGGGGCGTGCACCGAGCCGGATAGGACCCGGTGCAACAGGTGCCTCAGGCAGAGGGCAGATCGCGGTCCAGTTCTTCCAGCGCGCCGGTGCGCGGCGTGCCGTCGGCCATGGCGGGCAGCTCGATTTCAGAGCAGGTGCCAGCGTCAACCAGCGTCCATGCGTTGCCTTGGTAATCCACGGTCGAGGTGCCCGCACAGGTGGTGCCTTCGCCCGCCTTGCACGAGTTTTCACCCGCCAGCGACACGCCATAGCATTTTTCTTTGGTCGCGGCGCTGACGCTTGTGGTTTGCGCGGTCATCGCAGCGGCGACAGCCCCCAGAAGGGCGGCGGTTTTCATGGTGTTGGACATCTTCAATCTCCCTAAAACATATCACCTTGGTGCGGGCACTGGCGGCCCTTGCATCCAGAGTAGTGGTGCGTCTGTGTACTCTACCACTCACGAGGCTGTTATTCACATGTGTGTTAGCTGGTGGCCGCACAAGTGGGGCAAATCTTACAGGATTTCGGCAATCCGGCCACAGCATCGCGGGCTTTGATCGTGTTCTGTAACAATTTCTGCGGCGCGGCACCGGGGCTGATGCCGGTGCCGCGCCAAATGTGTCAGGCTTTCTGATCGGGCGGGGTGGCTTCATCCGCCAGCGTCACCAGAACGTCGTCCAGCGATTGCACGCTGGTCTGTTTTTCGCCCAGACGCCGCACGGACAGGGTGCGTTCCTCGACCTCGCGGGCACCCACGGCCAGGATGACAGGCACCTTGCCGACCGAGTGTTCGCGGACCTTGTAGTTGATCTTTTCGTTGCGCAGATCCGCCTCGGCGCGCACGCCGCGCGCTTGCAGGGCCGCGACGACCTCTTGCACGTAGTCATCCGCATCCGAAATGATCGACGCCACCACAACCTGACGCGGGGCCAGCCAGAACGGCAGCTTGCCTGCGTGTTCTTCGATCAGGATGCCGATGAAGCGTTCAAAACTGCCCAGAACCGCGCGGTGCAGCATGATGGGGCGGTGTTTCGATCCGTCAGCGCCCACATAGGTCGCGTCCAGACGCTCGGGCAGGTTGGGGTCAACCTGCAAGGTGCCGCATTGCCAGTCGCGCCCGATGGCATCGGTCAGCACGAATTCCAGCTTGGGCCCGTAAAACGCGCCTTCGCCGGGGTTCAGCTCGAAATCATAGCCCGCGGCCTTGCAGGCATTGCCAAGGGCGGCTTCGGCCTTGTCCCAGCTTTCTTCGGTGCCGATCCGCTTTTCAGGGCGGTCAGACAGCTTGATACGCCAGTTGTGAAAGCCAAGCTCGGCATAGATACCGGACAGGAATTCGATAAACTTCTTGGTTTCCGCCTCGATCTGATCCTCGGTGCAGAAGATATGCGCGTCATCCTGGGTAAAGCCGCGCACCCGCATGATGCCGTGCAATGCGCCCGAGGGTTCATAGCGGTTGCACGATCCGAATTCGGCCATGCGCAGCGGCAGGTCGCGATAGGATTTCAGCCCGTGGTTATAGACCTGAACGTGGCAGGGGCAGTTCATGGGTTTCAGCGCGTTGACGGTTTTTTCGCGCGCGTGGTCCTCGTCGACTTCGACGATGAACATGTGCTCCTGATAGCTGTCCCAGTGGCCGGATGCTTCCCACAGCTTGCGGTTCACGACCTGCGGGGTATTTACCTCGACATAGCCGTCGCGGCTTTGCTGGCGGCGCATGTAATCTTGCAGGCCGGTGTAGATTTTCCAGCCGTTCGGGTGCCAGAAAATCTGGCCCGGCGCCTCTTCCTGCATGTGGAACAGGTCCATCTCTCGGCCCAGCTTGCGGTGGTCGCGTTTGGCGGCTTCTTCCAGCATGTTCAGGTGCGCGCGCAGCTTTTCCTTGCCGGTGAAGGCCACGCCGTAGATGCGTTGCAGCATCTGGCGGCTGCTGTCGCCGCGCCAGTAGGCACCGGCGATCGACATCAGCTTGAACGCGTCGCCGGGCACCTGGCCGGTGTGCTGCAGGTGCGGGCCACGGCACAGATCCTGCCAGTCGCCATGCCAGTACATGCGCAGCGGCTCGTCGCCCGGAATGCTTTCGATCAGCTCGACTTTATAGGGCTCGCCCCGGTCTTCGTAGTATTTGATCGCAACATCGCGCTCCCACACCTCGGTGCGGACGGGGTCGCGTTTGTTGATGATCTCTTTCATCTTCTTTTCGATCTCGCCCAGATCTTCGGGGGTGAACGGCTCGGCGCGGTCAAAGTCATAATACCAGCCGTCCTTGATGACGGGACCGATGGTGACCTTGGTGTCGGGCCAGATTTCCTGAACGGCGCGGGCCATGATGTGCGCCAGATCGTGGCGGACCAGTTCGTTGGCCTGTTCTTCGTCCTGCATCGTGTGAATGGCGATCTGCGCGTCGGCGTTGATCGGCCACTGCAAATCCCAGTGCTGACCGTCTACGGTCGCGCTGATGGCCTTCTTGGCCAGTGATTTCGAGATGCTTTCGGCGACTTCGGCGGCAGTGATGCCGGCATCATAGTCGCGTGCATTGCCATCGGGGAAAGTAAGGGAGACTTGGGCCATCTTGGCACTCCTCGTCAGTTTGGCGCCCACGGAACGCCCGGTTGCGGGTTATATGTGTGCCAGCCTTTTGGCGGGGCTGCGGGGCTGCGTCAAGGGGCAGGGGCAGCCGATGGCGACATTCGGGCCGACAGCAGCAGATGCGCAAGGGCGGCGGTCATGCCGATGGTAGCGGCAAAGCCCAGGGCTGACAGGCCTGCGTGCAGCAGCACCCAGCCGCCGATGGCCGAGCCGACAGCCGCGCCCACATAGATCGCGGCCGCGTTCAGCGCCAGAACCACGGTGGCCTGCGATCCGGCCAGCCCGATCAGCCGCGTTTGCTGTGCCGCCATGAACGCCCAACCGCTCATCGCCCACACGGTCGTCAGCCCCATCAGCATGATGTCAGACAGTGGCAGCAGCGAATAGACCGGCAACAGCACGATCTGACACAGGCACAGCGCCACCAGCGTGCGCTTCCAGCCCAGCCGGTCGGTCAGGATGCCGCTGGCCAGATTGCCGATCACTGCGCCGACGCCGGACACCGCCAGCACCAGTGTCACGCCATCGCGGCCATAGCCCATCGTGTCGCTCAGCAGCGGTGCCATATAGGTGTAAAGGATATAGGTCGCGCCAAGGAATGTGCTGGTGAACAGAACCGCAAAGATCATCCGCAGATTGCGCAGCACTTCACCCAGATCGCCCAGCGTGATCGGCTGGAATTTCAGGCCCGCTGGCACGTGCCGCCAGATCATCACGATACAGGGCAGGGCCAGTGCCACAACGCACCAGAACCCCCAGCGCCACCCGAATGTATAGGCGATGTAGCTGCCCGCAGGCACGCCCAGCACCTGTGCCACGCTGAACCCGAAGAACACCATCGCCAGCACCCGTGCGCGTTGCTCGGGCGGAAACAGCGCTGCCGCGGTGGCGGCGGCCACGGGCGTGAACAACCCCGCACCGGCTGCGGCCAGCACGCGGGCGGCATTCAGCACCAGCATCGACGGGGACAGCGCCGACAGCAATGCGGCCAGCGCGAACATCACCAGCCCCAGCGCCATCACACGCCGTCGCCCGATGCGCCCGGTCACGGCCACCAGCACCGGCGACAGCACCGAATAGGCCAGCGCATAGACGGTCAGCAATTGTCCGGCATGGGCAGGCGTGACCTTCAGGTCGGTGCCGAGCGGCTCCAGCATCCCGATAATGATAAACGCCCCCACGCCGATCAGGAAATTCGACAGGGTCAGGACAGGGATCAACATTTTCGGGGGCGCTTGCATGAGGTTTCTTCTGATCCGCGAACACTCAAAGAGCAAGGCCCGCACGCGGTGCAGGCCTTTGACGTAGCGTTGTATCGCGCCGGGATCAGGCGGGCAGGAACACCTGGCTTGCCAGCACCAGACAGCAGACCCAGCCCAGCAAGAACAGGATGGGGCGAAGCGGCATCTTTGCCAGCCCGCTGATCATCCCCACGGCATGGGCCACCCGCAGCCAGAAGAAGGCCACGACCGTCCAATAGGTCAGCGCGTTGAACCCGCCCATCCGGTCCAGGACCAGCACCAGAATGGCAAAGGGCAGCAGCTGTTCCAGCAGGTTCAGGTGCGCCCGGTGCGCGCGGTGCACCCATGCGGGCAGCGACGACAGATCGCCCGGCCGCACAAAGGCCTCGAAGGCAGCGCCCTGACGGGTGACGCCGATGATGTATGGAATCCACAGGCTTGCAGCCAGCAACGCCAGAGCCGCCAGAATACCCAGTTCGGTGGGAAACGTATCCATATCCGTGCCCCCTACATCGACGATTTCATCGCGGTGCCGGTTTCCAGCCACGATTTCAATGACGACGCCATGCGCGCCCAGCCTTCGGCGACGCCATCCTGACCTTTGGGGATGTCATAGTGTTCGATGGTCAGCTTGCACATATCCCCCTGGGGTTCGATCAGAAAAGCCATGCGCGATGCGGGGGCGTCGGGGCCGAAGAAATGCGGCTCGAAGGTTGCCTCGATGCGGGTCTTGGGCACGACCTTGGTTGGCCGTTGGGTCAGCATCGGGTTGCCGTCGGGCAACAGCCACGTCAGCGTGCCGCCTTCGACGGCCTCACCTTGGACGCTGTTACACATGAAGTGATAGGCCGCCATGCTGTCGGGATTGCTGAGCGCATCCCACAGCGCGTCTTGGGTGCAGCGGATAAAGGTTTGCATTACGAAATCAGGTTTGGTCATGGTTTTTCCTTCCAGGGACGCTTTGAGGTCAAGAACTGCACGCGCCGCTGGTTTGACGAGCAATGGCTCGATCCAGCGGTCAATGGCCTCCTGCAAGGGCAGGGCGTTCAGGTAATGGTATTTGAAACGCCCGACCTTACGGGACACGATCAACCCGGCCTCTTCCAGCACACCCAGATGTTTCATGACCCCGAAACGGGTCATGTCCAGTTGCCCCTGAAGGTCGGTCAGGGTCTGGCCATCGGTGCGGCGCAAACTGCCCAGCAATGTGCGCCGCGCGGGGTCGGCAAGGGCCTTGAAGATTGTATCCATGGTCCGCTTATACGTGATTCTTTGGTCACGTGACAATATGGTAACTTAACTTTCCAGGTTGAACGTGTCGTCCGCCCTGCGCAGACTGCGCCCAACACCGAACGCAAGGAGCCGCCCATGTCCGATCCGCAAATTCTGGAAACGCCGCAAGGCCGCCGCATCGCCTATCACCTGACGCCGGGCGATGGTCCTTGTGTGGTGTTTCTGGGCGGGCTGAAGTCCGACATGGAAGGGACCAAGGCCGTGCATCTGGAGGCATGGTGCGCCGCTCAGGGCCGTGCGTTCCTGCGGTTCGACTATTCCGGCCACGGGCAAAGCAGCGGGACCTTCGAGGAAGGCTGCATTGGCGACTGGGCCGAGGACACTGCTGCGGCCATCACCACGCTGACCACGGGCAAGGTGATCCCCGTGGGGTCTTCCATGGGCGGCTGGCAATCGCTGCTGTTCTGCCGGACACACCCCGAGCGGGTCGCGGGGCTGGTGACCATCGCGGCAGCGCCCGATTTCACCGAGAACGGCTATTGGGCCAGCTTCACCGATGCGCAAAAGGCCACGCTTGAGCGGGACGGGCAGATCGCCATGCCTTCGGACTATATTGAGCCCTATATCATCACCAAACGCATGGTCGACGACGGGCGCAGCCGTCTGGTGCTGCGCGATCCTCTGCCGTTGCCCTTTGCCGTGCGCTGTCTGCAAGGCACCGCCGACACCGCCGTCAGCACCGAAACCGCCGTGCGGCTGCTGAACCACGCCGACAGCCCCGATATGCGGCTGTTGCTGGTCAAGGACGCTGACCACCGCTTTTCCGATGGGCCGTGTCTGACGCTGATCGAACAGGCGGTGACGGACGTCATCGCGGCGGCCGGCTGATGGCGCGCGCCCTTGGATGGGTGTTCATGGGGCTGCTGGTGGCGGTGGCGGCGCTGGTCGCCTTTGGTCCGCGCGAACCGGCCCCGCTGGATATGTATTTCGACACCGCGCAGTTTGACGGCGGCGTCTCGGCCTATTTCGCCCGCACCGAGGCGCGGTTTGACGACATCACGCCCGGCACCGAAAAGCGGGTGATCTGGGCCGGTGCGCCTGAGGCCAAGACCGAATGGTCGGTGCTCTATGTGCACGGCTTTTCCGCAACCTCCGAGGAAATCCGCCCCGTGCCCGACCGTGTGGCGCAGGCGCTGGGCGCGAACCTGATCTACACCCGCCTGCAAGGCCACGGGCGCGGGTCGGCCGCGATGGCCGAGGGCACCGTTGCGGGCTGGATGGCCGACATGGCCGAGGGGCTGGCCGCCGCGCGGGCGCTGGGGGACAGGGTGCTGTTGATCGGCACGTCGACCGGGGCCACGGTGATCACCGCTGCGGCCAACAGCCCTGTGGATATGGACGGGGTTGCGGGCATCGTTCTGGTCTCGCCCAACTATGGCATCAACAATCCCTTTGCCCGCATCCTGACATGGCCTGCCGCGCGCACATGGGCGCCGTGGTTTGCGGGCGACACCATCAGCTTTACCCCGCGCAACGCGGAGCAGGCGAAATACTGGACCACATCCTATCCGTCTGTCGCCACCCTGCCGATGGGCGCGCTGATCAAGGCGGTGAACGGGCTGGATCACCCGTTGTTCCTGACGCCTGCCTTGTTCTGGTACTCCGACAAGGATCAGGTGGTGCGGCCCGAGGCCACCGACCGCATCCGCCGCCGCTGGGGGGCGGATTGGGGCACCGTGGCGACACGCGCCTATCCCGATCTGCAACCGGGGGACGACCCCGCCGCCCATGTGGTTGCGGGGGCTATCATGTCGCCCAGCCAGACGGATATGATGGTGGCAGGTATTCTGGGATGGTTGAAGGACATCGAATAATGGAACAGCGGATCAGCCTGATCACACTCGGCGTGCGCGACATGGCAGCACAGGCCGCGTTTTACACCGCTCTGGGCTGGCAGGCAGTGGACAGCCCTGACGGCGTTACGGCCTTTGACCTGATCGGGCAGACGCTGGGGCTGTATCCGCTGGCGGATCTGGCGCGTGATCTTGGATTGCCCGAGGGCGAACTGGGGCGTGGAGCGATGACCCTGTCGTATAACGTGCGCGACAAGGACGAGGTGGCCCCGCTGCTGGCCCGCGCCGAGGCTGCGGGGGCGCGTATCCTGAAGCCTGCGCATGACGTGTTCTGGGGCGGGCATATCGGATATTTCGCCGACCCCGAGGGGCACATCTGGGAGGTGGCGCACAACCCCTTTGCACCACTGGGACCGGACGGCGCATTCCAGTGGAACGGGGCCGCCTGATGCGCCCGCCGCGCAGTATGCGCGGGCTGGAAGACCTGGGGCGCGTGCGGCTGTCGAAACATTTCTTCATGCGCGATTTCCTCTATTCCGAGATCGGCAGCCTGCACGGCATTCCCAACGTGCCCGTCGATCCCGACCTTGCCATCGCCAACGGGCGGATGCTGTGCACCGAACTGCTGGATCCGCTGACCGAAACCTTTGGCCGGATAGCGATCCGGTCGGGCTATCGGTCGCCTGAGCTCAACCGCTTTGGCAACGAAAACGCGCTGAACTGTGCGCGCAATGACAATCCGATGGAATGCCACATCTGGGACCGGGCAGGCGGGGACGCGGCCATCGCGGGCACCTCGCTGGCGATCCCGTGGTTTTCCGACCGCTATGCCCAAGGGCGCGACTGGCGCGATCTGGCGTGGTGGCTGCACGACCATCTGCCCTATTCCGCGATCTGGTTCTTTCCCAAGCTGTGCGCGTTCAATCTGGACTGGCGGCCGACGCCCCTGCGCACGATTTCAAGCTATATCGCGCCACGGGGGATGCTGTTGCGGGCAGGGGACGATCCCGAGGAGGGGCAGACGGCGCGGCGTGCGCGCTATGCGGACTTTCCCGCGTTTCGGGGGCTGGAGTTGCCTTAGGCAAGGGCTTGCGCCCCACAACCGTTAACACTTGTGGCAAAGCCGCGCTTGCGACATGTTGCCGGGCAAACGCAGCAGCAACAAGCGCGAGACAGGCATGGCCGAACCGTTGGTTCTTCTTCCCGAAATGATGTGCGACGCGCGGTTGTACAGTGCGCAGGTGGCGGCCTTTTCCAACGAGATTTGCGTGACCATTGCGCCCGTGACCCAAGGCGAGCGGATCGAGGAGATTGCGTCGAACCTGCTGGACCAGTTGCCCAAACGCTTTGCGCTGGCGGGGCTTGGTTTTGGTGCGATGGTGGCGATGGAGATCCTGCGCCGCGCGCCGGACCGGGTCAGCCGCATCGCGCTGATGTGCACCAACGCGCAGGCCGAAACGCCGCAGATGGCTGCCGCGCGCGAGCCGCACATCATTGCCGCGCGCACCGGACGGCTGGCCGAGGCCGCGCGCGGACACATCCGTGCCGAGCATCTGGCCGCCAGTGGCTTTGCGGCAACTGTGCTTGCTGCCTACACCCAGATGGCGCTGGACCTCGGGTCGGAGGTCTTTGTCCGTCAGTCCCGCGCCATGCAGCGCCGCCGCGACCAGCAAAGCACCCTGCGCAAGTGCAAGGTGCCGACCCTGATCCTGTGCGGGGCCGAGGATACGCTCATGTCAGCGAAACATCACAGTTTCATGGCCGAACTGATCCCCTATGCCAAACTGGTGGTGATCGAAGGCGCGGGTCATTTGCCCCCGTTGGAGCAACCCGAAGAAACCAATGATGCACTGAAAGCGTGGATGAAGCAGCCGCTGGTGTTGCGCAGCTAGGGCAGGGGGCCCGGTGCGGCCCGACCCGTTGCCGGGTCGGACCTGTTCGGAAAGGGTGTTCAGGCAGCGTAGCCCAGTTTCGCCACGTGAATTTCAAACGTCGGATGCATTTCCGCGCCGATCACTTCGGGTTTGTGGTGGCGATAGATCGACCGCCAGTAGGGCTGCACGATCACGCCTTCGTCCTGCATGATCTTTTCGATCTTGGCCATCACCTCGCGGCGCTGGTCGGCATCGGCAATCGCCAGTGCGTCGCTCAGCAGGCTGTCGAATTCTTCGTTCGAAAACGCGGTCTCGTTCCATGCCTCGCCCGAGCGGTAAGCCAGAGCCAGCACCTGCACACCCAAGGGGCGCTGGGCCCAGTCGGTGGTGGACAGCGGGTATTTCAGCCAGTCGTTCCAGAAGGTCGAGCCGGGCAGGATGGTGCGTTTCACGTTGATCCCCGCGTCGCGCAGCATGGCGGCGGCGGCGTCGGTGGTGTCCTTGCGCCACGTGTCGTCGATCGAGATCAGCTCGTGTTCGAAATCTGCCATTCCAGCCTCTTCCATCAGCGCCTTGGCGCCGGCGGGGTCAAAGACGGGGGCGGGCAGTTCGGCATATTCGGGATGGATCGGCGACACGTGGTGGTTTTCGGCCACACGCCCGTTGCCCGCAAAGCCCAGCTCCAGCAGGACGCTGTTGTCGATGGCCATGGCCAACGCGCGGCGCACGCGGGCATCGGCATAGGGTTTCTGGCCGTCGATCTCGGCCTCCTGGTTGGCGCGCATCACGATCGTGTTGGCGGTGACGGCTTCGGATTTGGTCCAGCCGATGTCGTCCAGGATCGGGATGAACTCGCCGATGCTTTCATAGATCATGTCGACCTCGTCGGCATCGACCGCCGCTACGATGCTGGCCTGATCGGTGCCAAAGTCCAGGTATTCGATGCGGTCCAGATAGGCACCTTCGCCCCACCACTGGTGGTCGGTGTTCTTGACCAGAACCGCCTTGCTGCCGACGTCAAAGGACTCGGGCAGGTAGGGACCGGTGCCGATGGGGTTGTCCAGCGGGTCGCCATTGAAAGACTGGTGCACGATGGCCGCCGGATAGTCGGAAAAGCCTGCGATCAGGGTGATGTCCGGCTTGGCCGGTGTCAGCACGACGGTGCTGTCGTCTGCCACGGTGATCGCGCCCTCGCGGGCCTTGCCGGTTTCCGGGTCGACCAGCGACGACATGCGCGATGCCATCGAATTGCCCTCGACACCCTTGTCACACCAGCGTGTGATGTTGAACGCCACATCCTCGGCGGTAAAGGCGTCGCCGTTGCTCCATGTCACGCCGGGGCGGATCTTCAGCGTGTATTCGGTGGCGTCGTCGTTGACCTCCCAGCTTTCCAGCAGGGCGGGTTTGAAGCTGCCGTCGATCTGGTATTCGACAAGATACTCCAGATAGCCACGGGTAAAGTTCGACATCTGCGGCCAGTCAAAGGTGCGCGGATCTTTCAGCGCCTTGATCGAGGATTCGATGCGCAGCGTGCCGCCCGTCTGGGCGTGGGCGGCCGCACGGACGGGCTGGATCAGCCCGAGCAGGCCATAGGCGGCACTGGCGCTGACGCCCAATGCGGTGGCACGGGTCAGGAACTCGCGGCGCGACAGGGTGCCTGCGGCAACCTCGTTTGCGTAATCGCGTGCGGCGGGATGGATCGGTTTGGAAATGGTCATGAAACTCTCATCTGTTCTCGTGAAGAGCCAAAAGCGATGCGTCAAAATAAGGCGCAGCCACTCCGAACGCGGTCATCGCGCTCTGTCGTCGTGTTCCATGAAATAGGTTAAAAGCGACAATTTCAACAAAAACGACCCTGTAAAATGAAAAGCGCCCCACCGGTACAGGGAGGGGCGCCTTGTCAGGTCAGGACAAATTGTCAGTGCAGCTTCAGACCGGTTGGTCCGTGGTTCCGTTCTTGCGCAGGGCTTTGGGTGCCGCGTCCGGCTTCTTGGTGGTGTTCGCCGCCGTCTTGGACGGAGCCTCGGTGCCGCTGTTCTTCGAGATGAACTCCAGCACCATCGGGCGGATGTTGTTGCGCCAGCTGCTGCCTGCGAAAATGCCATAGTGACCGGCGTGGGGTTCCACGTGGCTGGCCTTTTTCGAATCCGGCAGACCGGTGCACAGGTCCAGCGCCGCGATGCATTGACCGGGGGCAGTGATGTCATCCTCACCGCCTTCGACCGTTTTCACGGCCACGGTTGTGATCTTGCCGATGTCGACCTTGCGCCCGGCGACCACGAATTCGTTCGAGGCGATTTCGTGGTTCTGGAAGATGCGTTCGACCGTGGACAGGTAGAATTCCGCGGTCATATCCATCACGGCCAGATATTCGTCGTAGAATTCGTTGTGCTTGTCATGGTCCGACGCCTCGCCGCGTGCTGCGCGCGAAATCTGGTCGTTGAACGCCTTGGCGTGTTTGTCCGCATTCATCGAGATGAAAGACGACAGCTGCAAAAGACCCGGATAGACCAGACGGCCCACACCGGCGAATTTAAAGCCGACGCGCTGGATCATCGCCTCTTCGAGCTGGCCCATGGTGACGCTGTGGCCAAAATCGGTGACTTCGGTTGCCGCGGCACCCGGATCAATCGGTCCGCCGATCAACGTCAGGCTGCGCGGCTGGGCTGCGGGTTCTTCTTCGGCCAGATAGGCGGTGGCGGCCAAGGTCAGAGGTGCGGGCTGGCACACGGCGATCACGTGGGTGTCCGGTCCCAGATGTTTCATGAAGTCGACGAGGTACAGCGTGTAATCCTCGATATCGAACTTGCCCGCGCTGACAGGGATGTCACGCGCGTTGTGCCAGTCGGTGATATAGACATCACAGTCGGGCAGCAGCGAAATCACGGTTTTGCGCAGCAACGTGGCATAGTGGCCCGACATGGGGGCAACCAGCAGCACGGTGGGCTTGTCGTCACTGTGTCCGGCCACGTCAAAGTGGATCAGGTCGCCAAAGTCGCGTTCGACGACCTTGGTGATCGAAACGATGTGATCCTTGCCGTCCTTGGCGGTAAAATGTGGGATGTTCCAGTCAGGTTTCACAACCATGCGCTGGAAGCTACGTTCGGTGACTTCGCCCCATGCGCGCATCCATTCGAATGCAGGGTTTGGGATCATGGAAAAGGCAGGGTATGATCCCATCGCAAGGGCCGAAGCGCCAAGCCATTGATTCGTCGTTCTGATTGTCTCCATCAGATCGTATGTGGCCATGTTACGCATTTCGGGTCTCCTGTTTCTGCCGGGTGTGCCCGGCGCAGTCGTCGCATAGCCTCCCCGAAGTCGGCGACGTAATAAAGGGTAGAGTACTATATAATGCTGCAACTGCAAAGTACGAGGTTCGTTTCACTATGACAACAAAAGACACAGCATCTGGTGAAATTGCGGGTGAAACCCTCGATAAATTGACAGAAAACCTATCGAAAGTGGATGAATTGCGCGAACGCCTGTCGCGGGTCATGACGCAGCGCAGCACACATAACGCTGCGTTAGATGGCCCGAATCAGGAGCTTTTCGGCAAGGCCGCGACCGCGTATTGGCAGGATGCGATCCACAATCCGGCAAAGCTGATCGAACAGCAGATGGGATATTGGGCGAAAACCATGGCCCATTTCGTCGAAGCGCAGCAGGCGTTGACGCAAAAGGGCATGTCGGCCCCCGAAGACACCGGCCCCACGGACCGCCGCTTTGCCAACCCGATGTGGCACCATCACCCTTATTTCAACTTCGTCAAACAACAGTACCAGATCAACTCGGCGGCATTGCTTGAGGCTGTGAACAACGTCGATGATATGGACCCTGCCGAAAAACGCAGGCTGGGCTATTTTACCCGCCAGATCGTTGACCTGATGAGCCCCACCAACTTTCTGGCCACCAATCCCGATGCGCTGGAAAAGGCCGTGGCCACCGAAGGCCAGAGCCTGATCGACGGGCTGGAGAACCTGATTAAGGATCTGGAAACCAACAACGGCGAGCTGGTGGTGAAACTGGCCGACGAACAGGCCTTTGACATCGGCAGCAATATTGCCTCGTCCCCCGGCAAGGTGGTGTTTCGCAACCGTATGATGGAGCTGATCCAATACAGCCCCAGCACGGACGAAGTACACGCCACACCGCTGATCATCTTCCCGCCCTGGATCAACAAATTCTACATTCTGGATCTGAAGGCGCAGAACTCGCTGGTCAAATGGATCGTGGATCAGGGCTATACGCTGTTCATCGTATCGTGGGTGAACCCCGATGCCTCCTACCGCGATGTCGGTCTGGAGGAGTACATCGAGGAAGGCTATATCACCGCCATCGAGGAGGTGAAAAAGATCACCGGCCAGAAGCAGGTCAATGCGGTGGGCTATTGTATTGCCGGCACAACCCTGTCGATGACACTGTCGATACTCAACCAGCGGGGCGACACGTCCGTCAAATCCGCCACGTTCTTTACCGCCTTGACGGATTTCAGCGAACAGGGCGAGTTCGCGCCCTTCCTGACCAACGACTTTATCGACGGCATCGCCGCCGAAGTCGAAGACAAGGGCGTGCTGCCGTCCGTGATCATGGCGCGGACCTTTTCGTTCCTGCGCTCGAACGACCTGGTCTATGCGCCCGCAATCCGCAGTTACATGATGGGCGAAACGCCCCCGGCCTTCGATCTGCTGTTCTGGAACGGGGACGGCACCAATCTGCCCGCAAAGATGGCGCTGCAATATCTGCGCGGCCTGTGTCAGGACGACCGGCTGGCCCGCGGCGAGATGGAGCTGTTGGGGCACAAGCTGTCGCTGGCCGATCTGGAGTTGCCCATTTGCGCCATCGCTTGCGAAACCGACCACATTGCCCCGTGGAAGGACAGCTTTCGCGGCGTGCAACAGATGGGGTCCAAGCAAAAGACCTTTGTCATGACGCAGTCGGGCCATATCGCGGGGATCGTCAATCCGCCGTCGAAGAAAAAATATGGCCACTATACCAATACCGACCTTTCGGGAGATCATGCCGCATGGCTGGAGGGCGCGCAGTTCCACGAGGGGTCCTGGTGGCCCCGCTGGGGCGCATGGTTGAAGAAGCGGTCGGGCAAGCTGGTTTCTGCACGTATGCCGGGTGATTCTACGCATCCCGTGCTGTGCGATGCCCCCGGAACCTATGTGTCGAACAAGCCAAAGGTCTGATTCTCCACGAGAATTACGCTAGGTCAGCTTTTTTTGCTGCAATGCAGCATTTTACTTGCAATGCCGCAGTGCAGCATCTATATTGATGTCAGACGCCAAACGCGGGGATGCCCCGCAACCAGACGCCGAATGCGGGGATGCCCCCGCTTTGCAACCCGAAAGGACTAGTACCATGGCTAAGACACAAGATATGACCGCGATGTTCAAAGACATGATGGGTGCATTTCCCGTCGACACAGCCGCGATGGAAGACGCCTTCAAATCCGCAACGACACTGAACGAGAAACTGTCCGGTGTTGCTCTGGAAGCTGCCGAGAAATCCACCGAAGTGTCCAACAAATGGACCAAGGAAACTCTGGCCAAGCTGGCAGAAATGTCGAAAGCGAAATCCGAGCCCGCAGACTATGCCAAAGCGATGACCGAATTCGCGTCGTCCACAGCCGAGTTCGCAGCCGAAAACATGGCCGCCTTTGCTGAAATCGCCAAAAAAGTTCAGATGGATACCGTTGAACTGATGATGGCCGCTGGCAAAGACATGAGCGAAGAAGCTCAGACAGCGATGAAAAAAGCGACAACAGACGCTCAAGCGGCTGTGAAAAAAGCGACAACGAAGTAATTCGTTTCGAATAACCGCGCGATTTCCTCCCTGTTATTCGCGGTAAATGAGGGTGGGTTCCGAAAGGGACCCGCCCTTTTTTTGTGCCGCACCGCCTGACGGGCTTCAAACCGGTCCGGGCAGGGGATGCAGTTCACCGCAATTTGATGATTTCCTTTCCATTTCTGATTTCGCCCCCTAAGCTGCATTGCAGCACGTAGTCTGGGAGGGTTATTCCGTGACGACCAAAGACAAGCCATTGCTGATCAAGCGGTACGCAAGCCGCAGGCTGTATAATACCGAAACGTCCGATTATGTGACGTTGGAAGATATCTCTGGGTTTATCCGCGACGGACGCGAGGTTCAGATCGTAGATCTGAAATCCGGCGACGACCTGACGCGGCAATATCTGTTGCAGATCATTGCCGAACACGAAAGCCGTGGCGAAAGCGTTCTGCCGGTGGATGTGTTGAATGATCTGGTGCGCAGCTACATGGGCGGCAACGCCAGCGTGGTGCCGCAGTTCCTGGAAGCATCCTTTGAGATGTTGCGCAGCGGCCAGAGCCGTATTCTGGAAAACATGGGTGCCATGAACCCGATCGCCAAGATGCCCGGCCTTGAGGCGATGCAGAAACAGCAGGCGGCCTTTGTCAAAGCGATGACAGGCGGCATTGGCGGCATCCCGACCAACTGGTCCACCACGCCGCAGATGGACACGCCAGAGGACGACACCGACGACCAGCCCGCCGAAGATCTGGATGCGATCAAGAAACAGCTGGCCGAGCTTCAGGCAAAACTGTCAAAATTGAAGTAACGCGCAGGCTGCTGTCCTGCACGGCCTTGTCAGGCAAAAAAGGCGGCCATCGAGGCCGCCTTTTTCATGGTCCGTGAGTGTGGTGGTGATCTCAGGTCCCGTAAGCGCGTGTCTCGCCAAAGGCGGTTTCGGCCGCACCCAAAAGAATGTCCGCCACGGCGTCATGTTCGGCGCGTGTCAGGTGCACGGGCAGGCGCACGTCACAGGCACGCATCAGCATCGCGCGGGTTTGCGGCAGTTCGGGCAGGTCATTGATGAATTTCCAGTTCCAGAAGGCACGGGCGTTGTCGTCGCTCAGGCCGAACACCTGAACCGTCACGCCCTGCGCCTTGGCCGCGGCGATAAAATCCAGCACCTGCGCGTCAGACACGCCTTGGACGTTGAACTGGATTGAATCCGGTGCGCGTGTTTCGGGGGCCATCGGGGCGGGCACGTCGATCCATGCGCTGGTGTTCAACTGGGCCGCGACATAGTCGTGGCCCGCCAGACCGTCGGTGACGCGGCGCGCCAGCTCGGGCAACTGCGGGCGGATCACGGCGGCGCTCAGGTTGCCCATGCGCAGGTTATACAGGGGCAGGGTGTTCTGGTGGGTGGCAAAGGCCTCTTGCAGAACTGGGTGTTTTTTCCAGTTGTGCTCGTATGCGCCGGACATGATGACCGCGCGCGCCACAAGGTCGGCATCGTCCGTGACCAGAATACCGCCTTCGCCTGCGTTGATCATCTTGTAAGACTGGAACGAGAAACAGCCGATGCGGCCCAATGTGCCGATCTTGCGCCCGTGCCACAGCGTGCCCAGCGAGTGTGCGGCGTCTTCGATCACCGGAACGCCTGCGGCTTCGCACAGACCCATGATCGCGTCCATGTCTGAGGTATGGCCGCGCATGTGGCTGACGATCACGGCGCTGACGGTCGGCAGTTTGGCCGCGAAATCGTGCATGTCGATGCGATAGTTGTCACCCACTTCACACAGCACGGGCAGGCAATCGGCGTGCAAAACGGAAGAGGGGACAGCGGCAAAGGTAAACCCGGGGATCAGCACCCGTGCATCGCGGGGCAGGTCCAGTGCCTTGAGCGACAAGAACAGCGCCGCCGAACAGGACGACACGGCCAGCGCGTATTTGCTGCCCATCATCTGCGCGAACTCTGCCTCAAGCAATGTGACGGGCGAGTCGGATGCAGCGGTGTAACGGAACAGGTCGCCCGATTGCAGAAGCCGGTCAATCTCGGCCTTTGCGGCCTCTGGGATCGGCTCGGCGTGATGCATGTTTGGCAGGGACATATTTGTGTTTCCTTAACTGCGGTTTTCAATTTCGTAAAACAGTTACGCGGAAAAGGAAACGCTTTTGTGACGGGACACCCTTTTTCGGCGGTGTTGTGCAGTTTTGGGTGGATGCGCGAGGGGCGCGTCAGATGCCCAGACGGTCGCGCAGCGCGTACCATGTCATCGCCAGCGCCAGCAGCGGCGTGCGCATGGCAGGGCCACCGGGAAACGGCGTCGTGGGGATCGCGGCCATGGCGTCAAAGCCGTCGCTTTGCCCCTCAACGGCAAGCGCCATCAGTTGCCCCGCGTGCGTGGCAGTGCCCAGCCCGTGACCGGAATAGCCCGAGGCCGACAGGATGTTGGGCGCGATCCGGGCCAAATAGGGCAGGCGTTTCATGGTGATGCCCAGCGTGCCGCCCCAGGCATAGTCGATCCGCACGTCTTTCAGATGTGGGAACACCACCGACATGGGCCCGCGCACCTTGGCCGAAATGTCGGCGGGGAATTTGTAGCCATAGCTTTCGCCGCCGCCGAACAGCAGGCGACCATCATGGCTGAGGCGGAAGTAGTTCACGACAAAGCGGCTGTCGGCCACTGCCACGTCCTGTCGCAACACGTCTTTGGACGCTGCACCAAGCGGTTCGGTGGCCGCGATGAAATTGTTGATCGGCATGACCCGCGCAGCCGTCTTGCGCTCCAGCCCGCCCAGATAGCCGTTGCAGGCCAGCACCACGTGATCGGCAACGACACGACCGCCGTCGGTGCGCACGACAGCCTTGGTCCCGTGGTCGATGTGTTGGGCGGCAGATCCTTCGAATATCCGCACGCCCGCCGCCTTGCAGGCCCGCGCCAGTCCCAGCGCCAGGTTCAGCGGATGCAGGTGCGCCGCGTCGTGGTCCAGAATGCCGCCGCAATAGTCGGGCGACGGGCAGACCTCGGCGGCAAAGCGGTCCGCGTCAAACGTCTCGATCTGATAGCCGTACACGCGGTCCATATGTTCGGCATAGTCATGCAAGCCTGCCACGTCGCCCTTGTCCGAGGCGCTCCAAGCGACGCCGGGTTTCAGGTGACAGTCGATCTGGTGCTTGGCGATCAGGCCCTTGACCAGATGTTTCGCATCCTCGCCCAGATCCCACAGCTTGCGCGCGGCCTCGATCCCCAGCATCTTTTCCAGCTTGGGCTGCTCGACCCGCTGGCCTGATCCCAATTGACCGCCATTGCGCCCCGACGCGCCAAAGCCCACGCGCTGCGCGTCGATCAGCACCACGTCACGCCCGGCTTCGGCCAGATGCAGCGCCGCGGAGAGCCCCGTGTAACCGCCGCCCACCACGCAGACGTCCGCCTTGGTCTCGCCTTTCAGCGGCGCAAAGGCCGGCAGGGCGTTCGCGGTCGCGGCATACCAGCTGTCAGGGTAGGACCCCAAGGCGTCATTGGCGTAAAGCAGGTTCACTGGGGCTGCATCCCTTCTGCAGTTCAAACAGTCCCCCCGGAGGGCCGGGGGGCAAAACGTTCTAGGCGTTCAGCAAGAGGTGCTCGCGTTCCCACGGGCTGATGACCTGCAGGAATTCGTCATATTCAGCGCGTTTCACGATCGAATAGACCCGGCCAAAGTCCGGCCCCAGCACTTCTTGCAGCGCGTCGGCGGCGTCGAAACCTTCCAGCGCCTGACCCATGTCGCGGGGGATGTCGCCTTCGCCTTCATAGGCATCGCCCTTGAATTCGGGCTTGGGCTGGGTCGCTTCGATCAGCCCCAGATAGCCACAGGCCAGCGAGGCCGCGATGCCCAGATAGGGGTTGCAGTCCATGCCGGCGATACGGTTCTCGACCCTGCGCGCACCGGGCGAGGACAGTGGCACGCGGATGCCCGTGGTGCGGTTGTCGCGGCCCCATTCCAGGTTGATCGGGGCGGCGTGGTCCTTCACGTACCGGCGGTAGCTGTTCACATAGGGCGCCATCACGGCCAGCGCATCGGGCATGTGGTTTTGCAGCCCTGCGATGAAGTGATAGAATTCGGGTGTCTCGGCCCCGTCGGCATCGGAAAAGATGTTCTCGCCGGTTTCCAGGTCCAGCACCGAATGGTGGATGTGCATGGCAGAGCCGGGTTCCTGCGCGATCGGTTTGGCCATGAAGGTGGCGAAACAGTCGTGGCGCAAGGCCGCCTCGCGGATCAGCCGTTTGAAGTAGAACACCTCGTCGGCCAGCTTGATCGGGTTGCCGTGGCGCAGGTTGATTTCCAACTGGCCCGCGCCGCCTTCCTGCGTGATGCCGTCAATCTCGAACCCCTGCGCCTCGGCGAAATCGTAGATGTCGTCGATCACGGGGCCGAATTCGTCCACGGCGGTCATCGAATAGGCCTGACGCGCCGCTGCCGGGCGGCCCGAGCGGCCCATCATCGGTTCGATTTCCTTGGCAGGGTCGATGTTGCGCGCCACCAGATAGAATTCCATCTCGGGGGCCACGACCGGCTTCCAACCCTTGTCACGGTACAGCTGCACCACCCGTTTCAGCACGTTGCGCGGGCTGAAAGGCACCGGCACGCCGTCGCGGTCATAGGCGTCGTGGATCACCTGCAACGTCCAGTCACCGGTCCACGGGGCGGCGGTGGCGGTGTCCATGTCGGGGCGCAGGATCATGTCGCGTTCGATGAACCCGTCGGCGCCTGCCGCTTCGCCCCAGTCCCCCGTGATGGTCTGGAAAAAGATGCTGTCGGGCAGGTGGAAGTAATCCTGCCGCATGAATTTCGACGCAGGCACCGCCTTGCCACGGGCAATGCCGGGCAGGTCCGAGACGATACATTCCACCTCGTCCAGACGCCGCCCCTCGAGATAGGCCTGCGCCGCTTCGGGAAGGTTCTCCAACCAGCTTTCGTCGGCCATTATGCTCTCTCTTTCTTGAAAAACTCGGCCATGAATGTGCCGATCTCTGAACTGTTGTCTGCGTCGTTCAAATGCGAAATGGCGTCCTGCAACTGTGCATCGGGCACCACGCCCTTGCCGCGATAGCGGATCAGCCCGTCTATCACCTTGCTGTCAAACTCTGGGTGGGGCTGGATGGTCCAGATTCTGTCGCCATAAAGCAGCGCTGCCGTGGCGCAGAAATCGCTGGCCCCGACCACGCGGGCACCGGGGGGGACCTCGACCACCTGATCCTGATGCCAGGCGTTCAGCGCCATCTTGGCCCCGTGCAGGTCGTATTCAGTGCGCCCCACCGACCAGCCGCCATCGTATTTCACAACCTTGCCACCCAGGGCTTGTGCGATGATCTGGTGACCAAAGCATACGCCGATCAACGGCTGGCCTGCATCGCGGATCTGGCGGATGAAATCTTCGAGCGGGGGAATAAAGGGCAGGTCATCGTATGCGCCGTGTTTGGAGCCGGTGATCAGCCATCCGTCGGCGTCGTGGATGCTGTCGGGGAATTTCATGTCCACCACGTCGAAGGTCACGAATTCCAGATCGTGCCCCCCAAGCAAGCGTTGGAACATCGCGTCATAGTCGCCGTGGTCTTTGTATACTTCCGCTGCGGCGTGGCCGGTTTGCAGAATGCCGATCTTCATGAGTCACCTGATTTGATCAAATTTCCGCAAGGCGATGGGTGTCGCCCTGCGTTGATGTAAAGCCTACACGGTATCGAGGTAAACTTCGACCCGCTCTTCTGGGGTCAGCTCTTCCATGTATTTGGCCTCTTGGCGCTTGGTCATTGTAAAGTTGCGGATCAGGCCGGGGGCAAAGATGCGCGCGATCTCGGGGCTGGCTTCAAAGGCGTCTATGGCCTTGGTCCAGTTGGCGGGGACCTGCGGCAGATCCTGGTCATAGCCGTTGCCAGTGATCGGTGCAGGGGGGGCGATCTTGTCTTCCAGTCCGTTCAGCGCGGCACCCAGAACGGCGGCCACAGACAGATAGGGGTTCACGTCGCCGCCCGCCTGACGGTGTTCGATCCGCCGTGCGGCAGGCGCACCCGAGGGCACGCGAATCGCCGCTGTGCGATTTTCATAAGCCCAGGCCACCCCGGTGGGTGCGTGCGCGCCGGGCACCAGACGGTCAAAGCTGTTGTGATGCGGCGCAAAGATCAGGGTCGAACCGGGCATCGCCGCGAGACATCCCTGAATGGCATGGCGCAGCGCGTCCGAGCCCAGTTCGCTGCCGTCGTCAAAGATATTCTTGCCGTTCTTGTCGAGGATCGAGAAGTGCATGTGCAGGCCCGAGCCTGCGTAATCCTCGTAGGGTTTGGCCATGAACGACGCGGCAAAACCGTGTTTGCGGGCCATGCCGCGCACCAACATCTTGAACAACCATGCATCATCCGCAGCCTTCAGGGCGTCTGGCTGGTGCATCATGTTGATTTCGAACTGGCCCAGACCGGCCTCGGAAATCGCGGTGTCTGCGGGAATGTCCATCAGGTCGCAGGCGTCGTAAAGCTCGGTAAAGAACTGGTCGAACTGGTCCAGCGCCCGCAGGCTGAGGATCTCGCCGGCAACACGGCGTTTGCCCGAGCGGGGCGATACAGGCACCCGCAGGTCACGGCCCGAATCGTCGATCAGGAAGAACTCAAGCTCGACCGCGACCACGGGCGTCAGACCCAGATCGGTAAACCGTTGCTGCACGGCGGCCAGTGCATGGCGCGGATCGCCCTCAAAGGGGCGGCCATCCTCGTGGAACATCCAGATCGGCATCAACCCTGTGGGCGTGTCCAGCCATGGCATCCGCACGAACCCGCGGTCGGTGGGTTTCAGCACGCCGTCGCGGTCGCCGCTTTCCATCACCAGCGGGCTGTCGTCGATGTCTTCGCCCCAGATATCAAGGTTCATCACTGACATCGGAAAACGGGTGCCGTCTTCGATCACTTTGTCGGCAAAGCGCACAGGTACACGTTTGCCGCGTGGTTGTCCGTTCAGATCAGATGCCGCGACGCGGATGGCGCGGATGTCGGGGTTGGATTTCAGCCAGTCGTCCATGGGGTGCTCTCGGTTTATTCTGCCCATGAATATCTCTGCGAGGGGTGTGAAGTCTACGAAATTTGATCAAAAGATTTCGCGGGCTTCGAAAAACCCCTTATCCGACCAATTTCAGAGCAGTGTCATCTGATCAAATTCATGCGCATTTTGAACCGTGGCCGTGTGTTCGCAGGCAGATGCCGGTTCAGATGCCGGTTCACCAGCCCGAACACCGAGACGATGACCAGCGTCAGCAGGATGAAATATCCCGCCAGGATCGGATAGGGCACGAACGGATTGAACGTCTTGTCGGCGAAATAGCTGGCATAATACAGCGCGTCGCCACGTTGCTGCCATGCAGGAAAGCCGCTGAAGAACACCAGCGTCGTGGCGTGAAACAGAAAGATCGCCTCGTTGGTATAGGCAGGCCAGGCCAGCCGCAGCATGGTCGGCCAGACGATACGCCGGAACCGGGGCCAGCCGGACATGCCGTAGGCATCGGCCGCTTCGGTGTCGCCCTTTGGGATGGATTGCAGCGCGCCGTAAAAGATTTCCGCGGAGTAGGCGGCAGTGTTCAGGAACAGCACGATCAGCGCGCCCAGCCATGCAGCCGTGAAGTTGCCAAAGAAGGGATAGCTGCTCTTGAGCGACAGAAACAGGAAGTAGGCAAAGAAGAACTGGATGAACAGCGGCGAGCCGCGGAACAGGAAGATAAACCATTCTGCAGGTTTGCGCAGCGCAGCGCGTGGCGACGCCTTGGCCACGGCAAGGGCTGTGGCCATGAAGAATCCGGTCAGCAGGGCAAAGACGCCGAAATAGATGTTCCAGATCATCCCCGAACCGATCAGGGTGACCTGTTCACACAAGGTAAAGTCGGACCGGGGCAGCAACCGTTCGCCAAAACCCAGCGACCGGAACGCGTAGGACTGGATGGTCTCGATACAGCTCATGCCGCTTTCCTTTGGGCTTCGCCGCCGGAAGTCGCCTGTCCCAATGTCAGGCGCGCCATCAGGCGGCCCAACAGGGTTTCAGACACTTTGGTCATCAGCAGGTAGAAAATCAGCAGCGCAAGGAAATACCACATGCGCCAGTCACCGTGCGGGTAGCTGGTGAATTTCGACGTCTTGGTGCCGCCCAGTTCGCGTGCCCAATAGACGATGTCCTCGATGCCCAGCAGGAACAGCAGCGGCGTGGCCTTGATCAGCACCATCCACAGGTTCGACAGGCCGGGCAGGGCAAAGACCCACATTTGCGGCACAAGGATGCGCCAGAAGGTCTGGCGCTGGGTCATGCCATAGGCCTCGCCAGTTTCCAGCTGTGCACGGGGTACGGCACGCATGGCACCGAACAGCACGTTGGCGGCAAAAGCACCGAAGACGATGGCAAAGGTGATGACCGCAAGGCCAAAGGCATAGGTTTCGTGCATCCACTCGGGGCTGCTGCCCAAGGGCAGCTTGGCCGCCTGACAGACGATGAAATCGTTGCCTTGACGCACCGGCTGGTCCCAATCGGGGCACAGGATGCGGTGGCGGGTGTATTCGAACAGCTGATCCAGTGCGATCACGAAGAACAGGAAGAACGCAATGTCCGGCACGCCGCGCACAATGGCGATATAGCCTTTGCCCAGCCACGAGACAGGGGCAAAGCTGGCGCGGGCGGCCATGGCCCCCAGAAAGCCAAAGGCCAGCGCCACGGGGGCGGTGACGGCCAACAGGCCCAACACCTTGAAGAAGGACAGGTAGAACGACAGATGCACCCCTGTTGTCAGAAAACAGGAGAGCCAGGTCAGTCCGCCCAGTGTCGATGGATCAGCGCAATATGAAAACATGGGTGTTCAGGGCGGGGCCAGCCCGCCCTGATGCTTTATCAATAGGTCGCGGTGTCGTCGCCGAACCACTTTTTCAGAAGGGTGTTCAGCGAACCGTCACCTTTCATCTCGGTGATGACGGCGTCGAATTTTTCTTTCAGCTCGGTGTCGCTTTCACGCAGACCCATGCCGATGCCGCCGCCCAGGGCCACGTCTTCACCGACGAACACCAGTTCGCCATTCGACGCTTCGACCAAGGGCACCAGATAGTCGCGGTCGGCAAAGACGGCGTCCGCTTCACCGTTGCGCACGGCAGCGACGGTTTCTTCGGGGGTTGCGAATTCAACGAGTGTCGCACCGCTTTCGGCAATGTAACCCGCCTGAATGGTGGCTGTCTGTGCTGCCACGATGGCGTCTTTCACGTCCACACCCTCGGCTGCGGCGACATAGGCCGACTCGGTGGGGGGGAAGTAATCCTGGGTAAAGTCGATGACTTCGTCACGCTCGTCGGTGATGCTCATGCCCGCCATGATGGTGTCATAGTTGCCCGACACCAGGTTGGGGATGATGCTGTCCCAGTCGTTCTTGACCCATTCGCACGTCAGTTCGGCACGCTTGCACAGTTCGTCGCCCAGCTCGCGCTCGAACCCGTCGACTTCGCCGGCGTCGTTGATGAAGTTATACGGAGGGTAGGCGCCTTCGGTGCCCATGCGGATGGTTTTGCCGTGTCCGTCGGCCAGCGCAAAGGTGGCGCTAACGGCCAGAGCGGCGGATGCAAGGATGATCTTTTTCATGATTAACTCCCGTTTGGTTTTTTAGTTTACGCGGCGTGGGTTGTCGCAGAGAGGAACCCGCGCAGTCGTTCGGATGAGGGCGCACCGAACAGTGTTTCGGGCGGCCCTTGTTCTTCGATCAGGCCCTGATGCAGGAACACCACGTGATCCGATACATCAGCGGCCAGTTTCATGTCATGCGTCACGATCATCATGGTGCGGCCTTCGGCGGCCAGGTCCTTGATAACCTTGACGACTTCCTGTTCCAGCTCGGGGTCCAGCGCGCTGGTGGGTTCGTCGAACAGCAGCGCCTCGGGCTCCATGCACAGTGCGCGGGCGATGGCGGCACGCTGTTGCTGGCCGCCTGAAAGCTGGGCGGGATAGGCGTCGCATTTGTCGCCGATGCCAACCTTGTCCAGATAGGCGCGGGCGGCGCTCTCGACCTCTTTGTGATCGCGCTTCAGGACCGTCACCGGCGCTTCCATGACGTTTTGCAGGATCGTCATGTGGGCCCACAGGTTGAACTGTTGGAACACCATACTCAGGTTGGTGCGGATGCGCAAAACCTGGGCTGCATCGCTCGGACGGCGGCCATGGCCGGTGCCGCGCCATGTGACCGGCTCGCCCTTGAACAGAACTTCGCCTTGCTGGCTGTCTTCCAGCAGGTTGCAGCACCGCAACAGGGTGGATTTGCCAGAGCCGGACGAGCCGATCAGGCTGATCACATTGCCGCGCGGCGCGGAAATATCGACGCCTTTCAGCACTTCGAGCGCGCCGTAAGCTTTGTGAAGGTTCTGGATTTCGATGACCGGTGACGTGTCAGACAAGGGCAGGCCTTTTGGGCTCGGTTGGCAGGTTAGAGGGTATAAGGGACAAATTTTGTGCAGTTTGCAATGTGGATTTGCGTGCAAAGTGATCTGTCAGGCGCGGTTGACGCCAAGGCAACGGGCATATGCCGCGAAAGCGGGCGGTTGCGGCGACAGTGGAATGGGGGCGATGCCCCCGGCGTTGTCGCGCTAGCCGCGGGTTACTTCGGGCCAAAACAGCCTGTGCGGGCCGTCAGGGGACGGGCAGACGCGCTTAGTTGCCTGTGACCTGTTGACGGGCGATCGCGCTGTCGCGGTCGGTGACGCCCAGCAGGTTGGCGGCAAGCCGCAACAAAGCGTCCTCTTCCTGTGCGCGTTCCCCATCGGCCAGAACGACGGTCCACATGGCCTCGATCACGCCAAGACGGTGCTCGTAGGGCACGGCGTCCTTTATCGCGCGGGTAAAGCGGACGGTGTCGGGGGCCTGTGATTCGAGCGTCTCCGCGTCGCGGCGCAGGGTTGTGGCTGCATCGGGTGTCAGCCCGTAGCGGGCGGCGATCACACTGTCGATGGTGGCCGCTTCGCCGGTGTCATAACTGCCGTCAGACCGTGCGATCCGCACCAGAAGGGCGGTCAACGCAAGACGTGCGTCGGTGTCGGGCAGTTGGGCGGGCTCCGGCTGAATCAGCCGTTTGAGGAAATCAGCAAACATGAGAATGATATAGGCGGAGCCGCGACGAAGGCCAATGGCCCTTTCATCACCGCCTAGTGACCGGGGGCAGCCCCTGTGGCTTCGGCCTGAATCACCGCGCTGTCGGCGTCGGTGATGCCAAGGGCTGCTTCGATTTCGTGCAGCGACAGCTCTTCCGAGGCTTTGCGGCGTCCGTCCGCCAGAACCACCTTCCACATGGACATGGCCAGCGACAGGCGATCCTCGTACCCGACCTCCTGGCGCAGGATGCGGGCGAATTCCTTGGTGCCCGGTGCATGGCGTTCCAGCGCTTCGCACGAGGCGCGCAGCTTTGCAGCCTCAAGCGGCTTCAACCCGAAGGTGGCCTGCAGGATGCGGTCGATCTGGCTGACCTCCTCGACAGTATAGCTGCGGTCGGCCAGGGCAACGCGGACAAGCAGGGCGCCGAGCGCAAGCTGCGCATCGGGCTCGGGCAGGGGAGCCTGGTCACGGGGGCGGCGGGGGAAAAGACGATCAAACATGCGATAACCCTAGCCCAAGTCTGGCGGTGGACCAAAGCGCAAATTGTCCAAAGCCAGCCCCTGATCGTCAAAATTTGTCAGCACAAAGCCTGCAATGTCGGATGCGCCGTCGCTGCGGGAAAATCCGAACCTGTCCTCGCCCAGGGGACCCAGTTGCAGCGTGCCGAGGCTGGAGCCATCCCGGCGCAGGAATTGCACCTGTGCGATGCCCCCTTCACCGCCGCGCAGATCAAAGGCCAAAGCGGGTTGGTCGCGATCGAATTGCACGGCGATCGCCCCTTCGCCCTGGGCGTCGCGTTTGGGAAATCCTGCGGCGCCATAGCCCACCAGAACCGTCCGCGCGGCTCCGCCCATATGCACCAGCGCCAGATTCTGGCCCGCGTCACCGGCAATCAGCACCAGCGGCGGCCCAAGGGCGGCCCCGGTTACGTTGTCATGTGTGCCCGTCGTGCTCAGGCTTTGCCCCGAGAACCGTTCTCCAAATCGCGCGCCATTGAGGTCCAGCACCGTATCGAGATGGATGCCGGGGCCAAAGCTGGCCGGTTGGTCGTCAAAGGTGATGATCTGTGTCAGCGCCAGCGTGTCGGGATCCACAACGCAGACGGGGGTGTCGCAGGCCGCGGCGGCGTCTGCCAGAACAAGTGCAGCGCAGGCGCTGCACCACAGGGAGGTCCGCTTAGGGATCATAACCTTCGACGATCACCAGATTGCCTTCGGCGATGTCTTTGCGCAGGTCATAGGCGGCCTGGTAGGCGTCACTTTCATAGCAGGCGACGGCATCGGCATAGCTGGGGAATTCGATCACCACGGTGCGGCTGTTCCATGTGCCTTCGGGGTTGACCTGCTGGCCGCCGCGCACGACGAAACGCGCGCCATATTCCGCGAAGGGGCCGGCGTTGGCGGCCTGGTATTTCTTGTAGGCCTCGGCGTCATGCACCACATTGTGTGCGATCCAGTATCCTTTGGCGGCCATTGTCTTATCCTTAGGTCAGTGTGTCGAAACGATCTTTCAGCCGTTTTGCCTCGGCGTCCAGACCGAAGGGCGGATTTATCACAAAAAGTCCCGATCCGATCATGCCGTGGCCCGGACGTGCGGGGGGAAAGCGGACCTCGGCGCGCAGGGCGTCAGGATAGGTTTTCGACAGGGTTTTCAGCATCGGCACATGCAGGGCCGAGGTCAGCACCGGATACCACAGCACCACGATGCCCACGTTCCAGGCGCGGGTGAATTTCGCGATATGGCGGGGGATCTCGTCATAGTCGTCCTTGATCTCGTAGGACGGATCAATCAGCAGCATCCCGCGGCGCGGCGTGGGGGGCAGCAGGCTGTGGGCCATGTCAAAGCCGTCGCGCTGGTGGCAGGTGACGGGATAGGGCGACATCGCATAGTCCAGCGCGCTGTGTTCGCGCGGGTGCAGTTCGGCCAGGTGGATCGTATCGGTCGGGCGCAGCAGGCGCGCGGCGATCATGGGCGATCCGGGATAGGTTTGTGGTCCGTCCTCGGCGCGGACCTGTTTCAGGACCTGGGCAAAGGGGTGATCGGGCGCGAACCAGCCCCGCGCCCGTTGAATGCCCTGCGCCGCCTCGCCGGTCTTGCGTGCTTCGGCGGCGTCCAGATCATAGCTGGCGCGGCCTGCATGGGTTTCGATGTAGGACAGCGGTTTGTCCTTGCGGGTCAGATAGGCCAGCATCCATGCAAGCAGGCCGTGCTTGTGCACGTCTGCCATGTTTCCGGCGTGATAGATGTGTTGATAACTCAGCATGTGCCCTTGTGCGGTATGCGCATGCAGCGCGCAAGACAGGGTGACACCGGGGGTGCGGAAATTGGCGCTGGATAACCATTTGTTCAGACCTTGGTGCGATGGTTTGGGACTGTAATGATGTAAATGTTGGATAGGCCGATGAAAGATACCGTTTCTTCCCAACCCGAGGCTGAGCGCCAGGGGCTGACACGTGAAGGGTTCTTTGCCGATATGATCGGTGAACTTGCGGGCGCCCTGGAAGAGGTGATCGGGCTTGAGGATGCCGCAGGTTTTGTTGCGATGGTCGGCAACCGGATGGGGGACGATCTGTCAGACCTCTATGCCGGTTTGCCCGGTTTTCCGACCGAAACCCCCGAAGACATCGGGCGCATCTGTGTCGATCTCAAGGAAAAGATCAGCGGCACCTTTACCCTGGATGAGGCGACCGAGGATCGCCTGATTTTCACCAATTGCGACTGTCCTTTTGGCAAGCGGGTCGAGGGACGCCCGTCGCTGTGCATGATGACAACCAATGTGTTTGGACGGATTGCGGCAAATGCCACAGGTTATGCGCGTGTGCATGTGTCGGAATCCATTGCGGCAGGGCACGCGCGTTGCCGCGTCGAATTGGGCTTGAAACCTGATGACAGCGCCAATGGTCACGAATTCTTCCGTTGAACCGGGGACGTCGGTTGCGCAGCTGGACGCTGTGTTCGCGCGCGCACCGGAACCGGTCATGCTGCTGTCTGAACAGGGCGACGTTGTATATGCGAACGAACGGGCGCAGGCGCTGTTGATCGCGGGGCCGGAGGGGACGGACGGCGGTTTGATCCCGGCCATAATCCCGCAACTTGGCGCTGTCCTGCGTTCTTCGGTGACAATTCCCTTGCGTGTGACGTTGAAAACAGGCTCCGTCTGGTTCAAGGCGTGGCGCGTCGCGGGGGGCAGTTTGGGCGTGGATGGGGCAATGGCCATGCTGTTTGGCGATTCTTCTGGCGTCTTGCGCAGCCGCTTCATGGTATTGCGCAACGAGGTGGCCAATATCGAACATCTCCGCGCCCGTGACCTGAATGTGACCCAGCAACTCAGAACCGAGGCGCAACACCTGCGCCGTCTGGTCACCACGGACCAACTGACCAGCCTCACCACGGGTCAGGAGCTGCGGCGCTCTGTGACCAAGGCGCTGCAAAGCGGCACCAAAACCGGCGCGTTGCTGTTTGCCGATCTCGACGGGTTCAAGGAAATCAACGACACTCATGGTCACAGCGCCGGGGACGCCGTGCTGGAACAGGTCGGCCAACGACTGCTGGAACACAAACGGTCCGATGACGTATCGGCCCGTGTCGGCGGGGATGAATTCGCCTTTTGGATCGCCGATGTGGACGCCGCGATTGCCACACGGATTGCCCACCGCCTGCGCCGCCAGATCGAGCGGCCGGTGTCGTGGCGTACCTCCGACGGACAGCGGACGGAACTGGTGGTCGGCGCGTCCTTCGGGATTGCCTGCTATCCGCAGGACGGCGCGGATTACGCAGCCCTTGCCGATGTTGCGGACGCGCGGATGTACACCAACAAACGCGACCGCAAGGCGCTGCACTCACACAGCGCCCGACGGTAAGGCGCGGCTAAATCCAGTCAGACCAGACGGCTGACCTCTTTCGCCGCGCGCACGAAATCCTTGAACAGGGGGTGCGGCGCAAAGGGTTTGGATTTCAGTTCGGGATGGAACTGTACGCCGATAAACCACGGATGGTCTGGCCATTCCACGATCTCGGGCAGGCGGCCATCGGGCGACATGCCGCTGAACACCAGACCCGCCTTTTCCAGCGGTTCGCGGTATTTCACATCCACCTCGTAACGGTGGCGGTGGCGTTCGTCGATGGTGGTGGTGCCGTATGCAATGGCGACTTTCGAGCCTTCTTTCAGCACCGCGTCATAGCTGCCCAGACGCATGGTGCCGCCCTTGTCGTCGCTGACCTTGCGCGTCACCTTGGCGTTGCCCTGCACCCATTCTTTCAGGTGATAGACCACAGGCTCGAACCGTTTCTTGCCGGCCTCGTGGTCGAATTCTTCCGATCCCGCAGTTTCGATTCCGGCGACGTTGCGCGCTGCTTCGATCACGGCCATCTGCATGCCCAGACAGATGCCCAGATAGGGCACCTTGTTCTCGCGGGCGTATTGCGCCGCCTTGATCTTGCCCTCGGTGCCGCGTTCGCCAAAACCGCCGGGCACAAGGATCGCGTGGAACCCATCCAGATGCGGCGCCACATCGGCCGATTTGTCGAACAGCTCGGCATCGACCCATTCGATCCGCACTTTGACACGGTTGGCCATGCCACCGTGCGTCAGCGCCTCGGCAATGGATTTATAGGCGTCTTCCAGCTGGGTATACTTGCCCACGATGGCCACTTTGACCTCGCCCTCGGGGTGGTGCACCCGGTCAGACACGTCCTGCCATGTGCTCAGGTCGGGGCGCGGTGCTGGGCTGATCTGGAAGGCGTCCAGAACCGCCTGATCCAGCCCCTGTTCGTGATAGGCCAGCGGCGCGTCATAGATGGTGGGCAGGTCATAGGCCGCCACAACCGCCTCTTTGCGCACGTTGCAGAACAGGGCGATTTTCTCGCGCTCTTTCTCTGGGATCGGCTGTTCGGACCGGCAGACCAGGATATCGGGCGCAATGCCGATGGATTGCAGCTCCTTGACCGAGTGTTGCGTCGGTTTGGTTTTCAGCTCGCCCGAGGCCGCCAGATAGGGCAGCAGGGTCAGGTGCATGAAAATGCACTGGCCGCGCGGTTTGTCGTGGCTGAACTGGCGGATCGCTTCAAAGAAGGGCAAGCCTTCGATGTCGCCCACTGTGCCGCCGATCTCGCACAGCATGAAATCAACCTCATCATCGCCGATGTCGATGAAATCCTTGATTTCATTGGTCACATGGGGAACCACCTGAATGGTCTTGCCCAGGTAATCGCCGCGCCGCTCTTTCTCCAGCACGGTGGAATAGATCCGCCCCGAGGATACGGAATCGGTTTGCCGCGCGGGCACGCCGGTGAACCGCTCGTAGTGGCCCAGGTCCAGATCGGTCTCGGCGCCGTCATCGGTGACGAAAACCTCGCCGTGTTCAAAGGGCGACATCGTGCCGGGGTCTACGTTCAGATAGGGATCAAGCTTGCGCAACCGGACGGAAAAGCCGCGTGCCTGTAACAAGGCCCCCAGTGCTGCCGACGCGAGTCCCTTGCCAAGTGAAGAGACCACACCGCCAGTGATGAAGATATAACGCGCCATGAGTTCGGATGCTCCCCGTGTTGCAAATGCGATTTTTGGATGGACCAAAACCACCAGAATCGGCTGCGATTTTCACAGCACCACGGGGCCTCAGTATAACAGAAGATTTCAGTGCAAGGCAAGCCATGCCGCAACATGATGTTGCAGCGCGGCATCTTGCCTCAAGGTATAGCGATTAAAGGATCATTCGCCCGCGGGAACCAGCGGCGCTTCGGCGTCGCCCTGTGTTGGCGGTGTCAGACCGTCGGCGGGCGGGGTCAGCGGTGTGCTTTCCTGTGTTTCAGGTGCGGCGCCCAACCGGTCGATGACCGAGGTGCCTGCTGCCTTTTCTGCCGCGATGATGGTCAGGGTGATCGACGTGGCGATAAAGCCTGCTGCCAGAATCCATGTGATCTTGCCCAATGCCGTGGCAGCAGCGCGCCCGCTCATGGCACCGCCGCCGCCACCGCCCATACCCAGACCACCGCCTTCCGAGCGCTGAAGCAGCACTACGACAATCAGCCCGAAGGCCAGAATAAGGTGGATGATCAGGACGACGTTTTCCATGGATGCTCACGATGCTCACGTTCGGTTTTGCGGGTATCTATGCAAGTTTCGCAGGCGGGGCAAGGGTGCGTGGCCGGTAATGCGGATGGCGCTGGACAAATGGCCGGGGGCTGCGCCATTCTGCGGCTATGCCACATGACCACCATGACGACGATCACGCCCATGCCCTGCTGCCGCCGGACCCTGCTTTGCGGGTCAAGGCGCTGGAGACAATCCTGACCGAAAAGGGATTGATTGACCCCGCGGCGCTGGACGAAATCATCGACACCTATGAAAATTGCATCGGCCCGCGCAATGGTGCGCATGTGGTGGCGCGCGCATGGTCTGATCCCGCGTTTCGCACCGCCTTGTTGGAGGATGCGACGGCTGTGGTGTCCGAACTGGGTTATTACGGGCGGCAAGGTGAACATATGGTCGCGGTCGAGAACACCGATGACGTGCACAACATGGTCGTCTGCACCCTGTGCAGTTGCTATCCGTGGCCGTTGCTGGGCATTCCGCCGGGCTGGTACAAATCCGATGCCTATCGCGCCCGCGCCGTGCGCGAGCCGCGCAAGGTGCTGGCCGATTTCGGTGTGACCCTGCCAAAGGACACCGCCGTGCGGGTTTGGGATTCGACGGCCGAGGTGCGGTATCTGGTGATTCCTCAGCGCCCGGCGGGCACCGAAGGGATGGACGAGGCGGCGCTGATGGATCTGGTCACCCGCGACTCGATGATCGGCACCGGACTGGCGCTGAAGCCATGAGCCGTGTCCACATCAACAAAGGCGCGGACGCGTGACCCGCGTCCAGATGAATAAGGGCGCAGACGCGTGACCCGCGTCCACGACATGGGCGGGCGTTATGGCGATGGCGCGGTCATCCCAGAACCCGAGACCGAGGTGTTCCACGCCGACTGGCATCCGCGCGCGCTGGCGGTGACGCTGGCCTGTGGATCGCTGGGACAGTGGAACATCGACACCAGCCGCCATGCCCGCGAACGGCTGGCACCCATGGATTACGCGGCCTTCAGCTATTACGAAAAGTGGATGGCGGGGCTGGCCGATATGCTGGTGGACAAGGGCGTTCTGACGCCCGAGGAACTGGCCAGCGGTCATGCCATTGTGCCATCGCCGCTGGCCGACCGCAAGATGACAGCGGATGCGGTGGCGGGTGTTCTGGCGCGTGGTGGCCCTGCGGACCGGCCTGCGCAGATCGCGCCAAGTTTTGCTGCCGGTGACGCGGTGCGCACGCGGCGGCACGCTGAAAACGCATTCGTTGATGGCGGCCACACCCGCCTGCCGGCCTATGCCGCCGGGGCGCAGGGACGCATCCTGCGTCTGCATGGTCACCACGTTCTGCCCGATGCGGCAGCGCACGGGCTGGGGGACCGGCCAGAGCCGCTCTATGCCGTGGCGTTTGCCGCGTCGGAATTGTGGGCGCGCCCCGAACATCCGCGCGACGAGGTGGTGCTGGACCTGTGGCAAAGCTATCTGGAGCCTGCGACATGACACGTCCCGAACCGGTGTTCGAGGCTCCCTGGCACGCGCAACTTTTTGCGCTGACGGTGCATCTGAATGAAGCAGGCCGCTTTGATTGGCCTGACTGGGCCGCGCGGTTTTCGGCCACGTTGGCGCGCCATGGGCTGGCACGGGAGCTGAACGGCGGCGACGATTATTTCGCGGCCTGGCTGGAAACGCTGGAAGCTCTGCTGGCCGAAAAAGGCTGGGCCGAAGCCGCCGCCGTGGCCGAAATGCGCGACGCGTGGGAGGCGGCCTATCTGCGGACCCCGCACGGTGATCCGGTGACGCTGGACGGCTGACCCTATTCGTCGATGTCGTCCACATCGGCCTGACCGGACAGACGGCGGCGCACCAGGCTCCATGACAGGCCAATTCCCAGAACCGAGCTGAGTGCCAGCAGGCCCAGCCATGTGTTCATGCTGGTGTTGTCGAGGCTGAGCAGATGCAGATCATAGAGCACCCACAGCCCCGATCCCATCACCGCGAGCACCAGCGCCATTCCGAACCCGCCAATGGAACGCAGCGTTGCGCGCAAATAGATGATGTAGCCGATCAACAATAAAAGCCCCACCAGCACCGCGATCGACAGGTTTTTAGAGCCATAGTCTCGGGCCCACCGCACATAGTTGAACTCGGTCGGATTGTAGGTCAGGGCCAGCAGCACAAAGGCCGCCAGCCAGCGCAGGATAAAGCCCATTGCGGTCTCCGGTGTCTGGTTTGCACAGGAATTGCCCAAAACCATCCCTTGTGTAAAGGGTGTTGGGTCAACATCTTTTATCCAGAGTTAATTGCAGATATGCGAGCCGGGCTTTCAGTTTGTGGTTTCGCGCATGTGTCTGGCGGACTATACCACACCCGGTTTGCAAACATAAAGGACCTGCATCATGGCCAATGTCGTCGTTGTCGGCGCCCAATGGGGTGACGAAGGAAAAGGCAAAATCGTCGATTGGCTCAGCGAGCGCGCCGACGTGATTGCACGCTTCCAGGGCGGGCATAATGCGGGTCACACGCTGGTGGTCGACGGGACAGTATACAAGTTGCATGCGCTGCCTTCGGGCGTGGTGCGCGGCGGGAAACTGTCCGTGATCGGCAATGGCGTGGTGCTGGACCCCTGGCATCTGGTCAAGGAGATTGCAGGCATCCGCGAGCAGGGTGTGACCATCACCCCCGAAACGCTGATGATCGCCGAGAACACGCCGCTGATCCTGCCGTTCCACGGTGAACTGGACCGCGCGCGCGAGGGCCAGAATTCGGTGGCCAAGATTGGCACCACAGGGCGCGGCATCGGTCCGTGTTACGAGGACAAAGTGGGCCGCCGCGTGATCCGCGTGGCCGATCTGGCGGATGATGCCACGTTGGAACTGCGGGTCGACCGTGCGCTGGTGCACCACAACGCGTTGCGTGCGGGTTTGGGTCTGGAACCGGTGGACCGCGACGACCTGCTGGCGCAACTGCGCGAGATTGCTCCGCAAATCCTGCCCTTTGCCGCTCCGGTCTGGAAAGTGCTGAACGAAAAGCGCAAGGCGGGCAAACGCATCCTGTTCGAAGGGGCGCAAGGCGCGCTGCTGGATATCGACTTTGGCACCTATCCCTTTGTGACCTCGTCCAACGTGATTGCGGGGCAGGCGGCCACGGGCACGGGTATGGGCCCCGGTGCGATCAACTACGTTCTGGGCATCGTCAAAGCCTATACCACCCGCGTGGGCGAAGGTCCGTTCCCGACCGAACTGCTGGATGAAGACGGTCAGCGTCTTGGCGAACGGGGCCACGAGTTCGGCACCACAACAGGCCGCAAGCGTCGCTGTGGCTGGTTCGATGCCTGCCTGGTGCGCCAGACCTGTGCGACCAGCGGCGTTGACGGCATCTCGCTGACCAAGCTGGATGTTCTGGACGGTTTCGAGACACTGAAAATCTGCGTGGGCTACGAGCTGGACGGCGAACGGATGGATTATTTGCCCACCGCCGCCGACCAACAGGCGCGTTGCACGCCGATCTACGAGGAAATGCCGGGCTGGTCGGAATCGACCGAAGGCGCGCGCAGCTGGGCCGATCTGCCCGCCGAGGCGATCAAATACGTGCGCCGCGTCGAAGAGCTGATCGAATGCCCTGTGGCGCTGTTGTCCACCTCGCCCGAGCGTGAGGACACCATTCTGGTACGCGACCCGTTCGCTGATTAAGGGGGCCATATGGCGCTAAGCTACAAAGCACGGCGGCGCTGGTCGTTGATCATCCTGCTGGTCGGGCTGCCGCTCTATGTGATCCTTGCGGTCAACATCGTGGCGCTGTTCGACCGGCCGTCGATCTGGGTCGAACTGCTGGTCTATGTGGGGCTTGGCGTCTTGTGGGCCTTCCCGCTCAAGGCCGTGTTCAAGGGGGTCGGGCAACCGGACCCCGACGCCGACCAGAGCACGGGCGAATGATGCAGGCGGCGGCGCCGATCCCGGTCCTGCGCAGTTTCGATGCGGCCAAGGCGCGCGAATTCTACGTGGATTTCCTGGGGTTCGAGGTGGTATTCGAGCACCGCTTTGCGCCCGACCTGCCGTTGTACATGAGCCTGCGCATGGGCGACTGCGAGGTGCATTTGTCCGAACATCATGGCGATGCGTCGCCGGGGGCTGCGCTGCGCATCGGGGTGCCGGATGTGGCGGCCTATGCCGCAGCACTGTGCGCCAAGAACTATGGTTTTGCCCGCCCGGGCGTCCAGCGGCAACCTTACGGAATGGACGATATGAGCGTGGCCGATCCCTTTGGCAACCGCCTGATCTTTTGCACGCCGGTGCCGGACAGCTAACCCCCAAATGCCAAAACGGCGGACCCGAAGGCCCGCCGTTTCAGTCTCTTTCAGCTGTGGCAGTCAGCCTGCGGCGCGTTGGTCGGGGCGGAACCCGATATCGCCCGAGACAGCAAAGCGCCCGCCTTTGATCTTTTCGATCTTCCCGGCCCGGAGCAGTTGGCCAAAGGAACGCAGGCCGTCTTCGCGGCTAAAGTCGGTGCCGATCACCTGACGCACTTTGGTCATCAGCTGCGGACGCGAGAACTGGTCGCGCTGTTCCACAAAGGCCAGATAGGCGGCGGCGGCCTCCAACAGGTCGGGCAGTTCATGCGCGCCCATGTCTTCGGCAAATTCGGCAAAGCTGTGTGTGGCATTGCCGGTGTCCACAACGGCAACGGGCTGTTCCACGCGGCGCGGGCGCACAGGTGTGGACAAGGGGGCCGGTTGAACGGCGTCAACACGCTGTTCGGCCACCAGTTTCAGCGGCGCGGGGCGTTGCGTGTCAGGGCGACGGTCACGGCCTGTGCCACGCAGTTCGGGGCGGCGCGGTCTGACCACGTCGGCCAGATCGGTCTGGTAGGCGCGCACTTCCAGCGCATCCTCGGCCAGTTTGTCGCCGACAATACCGTCGTCTGAGTTCTTCGCAGCCACAGCCGCCCGCAGGTGGGCAAAGGCATCGCGGCGGCGCGCGCTTTCGGGTTCACCCATTTCGGCGTCGGTCTTAGCCATCAGGCGGGCCACATCACCGTCGTCTGCGGCGTCTTCCAGCTTGGCCGCAGCGGTGCGGGCCACGTGGGCGGCGCGGGCTGCTTCGTCCTCGTCGGCTTCATTCTCGATCAAGCCTGCTTCGACATCGGCCAGTTCGCGCAGCAGGGCGTCTTCGTCTTCCTCCGAAAGCGAGGAGCTGTTGGCCGTCGCGGATGTTGCGTTCAGGTCGTCCTCATCGTCGGCCATCTCTTCAAGATTGCCTTGCGCAATGGCGGCTTCCAGATCTGCGCGCTTGACCTTGACGATACGGGTGATGCGCGGGGCAGGGGCAGCGGCGTCTTCTGCGCTGTCCTCGTCCTCGACGATCATGATCTCTTCATCGTCGTCATCCGCATCATCGCTGTCGTCAAAGAGGTTCATGTCGTCGGCGTCTGTGTCGTCGCCGGACATGACTTGGTCATCCGCGTCCTCTTCCGAGGTTTCGCCGTCCAGACGGGCCAGGATCGCCGCGACGTCGCCGTCGTCCTCATCTTCGGCCACAGTCATGGTGTCGTCTTCGTCCAGCGCGGCGCTTGCTTCGGCTGCGGCTTCGGCGATCACCTCTGACGCGGTGCTTTCGCGGGCCACGTCCTGCGCGTCGTCATCCTCGTCCTGCGCCATCATCGCGCTCATCAGCGCATCGTCCTCAGCGGCCTGCGCGTCGTCATCTTCGAAGGCGTCGTCTTCAAAATTCTCGTCCGCGTGGATGGCGTCGGACAGCAGTTCCTCGGCGTGTTCATCCTCGGAATAGTCGTCGTCCAGATCCTCGTCGTCGGCTTGCGACACCACGGCGCGGATACGCTCTAGCTTGGCCGCGATGCTGTCGGCATGGGGGATCACGCGGTCGCGGGGTGTGCTTTCGACGGCTTCGGCCACGGCCATCGTGGTCTGTTCGTCTTCTTCGGCGTCAGCTTCTGCGGTGTCTTCGGTCGCGTCGGCAAAGAAGGCTTCGGCGGCGCTGTCTTCGAGGGGCTCTTCCTCGGCCACTGCGTCGGGCGCTGTGTGCAGCATGTCGCCCGCCTTGGCGTGGTCAAAGGCGTCGTCAATGTCGTCACCCTGTTGCACGTCCGTATCCGCGTTGTCGTCCTGCAGCTGGACGGCATCGGTTTCCGGGACCATGTCGGGGGCGACTTCGGGGGCGGCCTCTGTCTCTTTTGGTGCGGCCGGGGCAACAGGTGCGGCAGCGGCCGGTGCGGCCTGTGCAGCAGGTGCCGCCTCGGGTGCGGTGGCACTCAGGAAAATGCGGCCCTCGTTCATGCGCGCCTCGACGCGGCGGGCGATTTCGCGCTCTGCGATACGTGCCAGCATCTCGGCGTCGGGTTGCGGAGGTTCAGCACCAAAGTAACGGTCATCGCTGGCCAAATCGCGGAAATACTCCGCAATGGCTTTCATTGTGTGGAAAGAATCGTCAAACCCTTCCAACGTGCACGAGAAGGTGCCGTAGGAGACCGTTAAAATTTTATTGTTACTGATCATAATAGGCGTCCTCTGCGGTGCTGCAGGCTTGGGTATTGTTGAATGGCGCGGCCAAACCAGCCCGAATCTGTGCCCGACACGGTATCATTTTAAGGCGACTTTGTGACTTGTTTCCAAATATGAGGCTAATACCGTGAAAGATGGCGTGATCGTTGAAAGTGCAGTGCCGGTGACATTGATCGGCGGCGGTGCGGGCAGCGCCGCTGATGTGGCTTTCTCACGCGCACTTGCCCCGGTCTGCGTGGCCGCCGATGGCGGCGCCATGCTGGCCCTCGAGGCGGGCGTCATGCCCGATGCCGTGATCGGCGATTTCGACAGTTTGCCCGAGGATATTCGTGCCCGGATCCCTCCGAAACAGCTTTATCACATCTCGGAACAGTCCAGCACCGATTTCGACAAGGCATTGCGCAACATTGCGGCACCTTTGGTGATTGCTGTCGGTTTTACAGGGGAACGGCTGGATCATCAACTGGCGGCTTTTCACGTGCTGGCTGCCCACAACGCGCGTCCCTGCATCATGCTGGGTGCGACCGAGGTGATCTTTCATTGCCCCGCCCAGGTGGATTTGCCCGTGACGCAAGGCGATGTCGTATCATTGTTTCCGATGCAGAAAGTGTCGGGACGATCGACCGGGTTGGAATGGCCGATTGACGGGTTGGAGTTTCACCCGATGCGCCTGATCGGCACGTCGAACCGCGCTACGGGAGCGGTTCGGCTGTGGATGGACGGGCCGGGGATGCTGTGCATCGCGCCACGGCGCATTCTGCCCGTGCTGGTTCAGGCATTGATCTAAGCGATCGGCGGCACCCGCATCTGCCGCCGCGCGACGCTGTGTTCGCGCAGCACCACATAAAGACCCGCAGCGATTGTTATCATGATGCCGACCGTCGCCAGCCCGTTGGGCAGATCACGGAACACCACATATCCGATGGCCGTGGCAAAGGGGATCTCAAGGTATTGCATCGGCGCCAGCGTCGCCGAGGGCGCAAAGCGCAACGACCATGTCATCATCAGGTGCCCCAATGTCCCGAACAGGCCGATGCCCACCAGCAACAACGCCTCGCGTCCGTCGGGCATACGCATCGCCAGGCCCGCGACATCGTCGGAAAACAGCCACAACAGCGGCGACATGATCGCAACGGCCATTCCGCCCGACACCGCCTGCAGCCCTACAGGGTCCGTTTCCTTGGCGATCTGGCGGGTGACCAGCATGAACAGGGCAAAGGTCACCGCCACGAACAGGGGCCACAGTGCGGGCCAACCGACATTGGCAAAGCTGGGCTGCACCACCAGCATCGTTCCGCAAAATCCGACGGCACAGGCGATCAGACGGCGCGACCCGACCTCTTCGCCCAGAACGAATTTGCCCAGCAACAGCATTATGAACGGCATGACAAAGGCAATCGCCACCGCATCGGCCAGCGGCAGATAGCGCAGGGCGGTGAACATGCCCCCGATGCCTGCGATGTGCAGCAACGTGCGGATGAACGTCAGACGCAACACGCGACCGCGCATTTTCCAGTGTCGCCCGGTCAGCCAGACCAGCGGGATCAGCACCAGAACCTGCACCAGAAAGCGGCACCACAGAAGCTGGCCCAGCGACAGCGACTGGCCAATGACCTTGGCCAGCGAGTCGCCCATAGGCGCCACGATGCAAAAGCCGAGCATCAGCATGATGCCTAAAAGGGGACGGTCCTGATCCATGGGCGGCACGCTAAGTCCGGCATTTGGAATTGGCAATTGCCGGTGCGCAAAATGTCAGCAGTTCGGAACGTTGACCGCCAGCCCGCCCAGAGAGGTTTCCTTGTACTTCTCGGACATATCCGCGCCGGTCTGGCGCATGGTTTCGATGCACGCGTCCAGCGGCACCAGATGGGTGCCATCCCCGCGCAGCGCCAGCGATGCGGCGCTGACCGCCTTGATCGCGCCCAGCCCGTTGCGTTCGATACAAGGCACCTGCACGAGCCCTTTGACCGGATCGCAGGTCATGCCCAGATGATGCTCCAGCGCGATTTCAGCGGCATTTTCAACCTGTTCCGGCGTGCCCCCCATCACCGCGCAGAGGGCTGCGGCTGACATCGCGGCGGCACTGCCCACTTCGGCCTGACAGCCCGCTTCGGCGCCCGAGATCGAGGCGTTGTATTTCACCAACCCGCCGATGGCAGCAGCGGTCAGCAGGAAATCCTCGATATGTTTTTCCGACGCCCCCGGCACATGGTCCAGATAATAGCGCAAGGTCGCAGGCAGCACGCCCGCCGCACCGTTGGTGGGCGCGGTGACGACCTGACCACCGGCGGCGTTTTCCTCGTTCACCGCCATGGCGTACACGCTCATCCAGTCATTGATCGTGTGCGGGGCCTGCTGGTTCATCCCGCGCTCGGCCTGCAACGCGTCGTGGATCGCCTTGGCGCGGCGCTTGACCTGCAAGCCGCCGGGCAGGATGCCGTCGGTGTTCAGCCCCCGGTCGATACAATCGTTCATCACCTGCCACAGCCGCGCGGTGCCGCGTTTCAGGTTGTCGGCCCCGCCGCGCGATTCCTCGTTGGCGCGTTTCATGCCCGCGATGGTCTTGCCCGAGGCCTGGGCCATCTCCAGCATTTCCTTGGCGGATTTGAACGGAAAGGGGACTGGCGCTCCCTCATCCGTGTCCTTGCCCGCTGCCAGTTCCTCTTCGGTCATCACGAAGCCACCGCCGATGGAATAGAACACCTGCCGCAATGTGACGTCGCCCTGCGCGTCGGTGGCCATCAGGATCATGCCGTTGGCGTGACCTTTCAACTGGGTGTCATAGTCGAATGCCAGATCACGCTTGGGGTCGAATTTCAACGGCGGCAGGCCCTCGGGGTGCAGCAGGTGCGTGCTGTCCAGATCGGCCAGCACCGCCTCGGCCTTGTCGTTGTCATAGGTGTCGGGGACGAACCCCGCGAGGCCCAGAATGGTGGCGCGGTCGGTGGCGTGGCCAACACCGGTAAAGGCCAGCGAGCCATGCAGCGACGCGCGCACCCCCGCAAACTGAAAGGGCGAGGCACGCATCATGTCCAGAAACCGCGCGGCGGCGACCATGGGCCCCATCGTGTGGGAGGAGGAGGGGCCAATCCCCACTTTGAACATTTCGAAGACAGACAGGAACATTCAGGTGGCACTTCCATAAGGTGGGGTGGGCGCGCGGGGCGCGGTGAAGGGCGTGTCGCCCAGACCTTCGGCACGCTCCAGCGTGGCACAGGCGGGCAATGTCTCGACACGCGAACAGGTCGCGTGCAGGGCGGGATAGGCGGACAGGTCGAACCAGCCGCGATCGGTGTCCTCAGGATAAAGGGCACACCAGCGCAGGCAACCCGCGATGTAGAAATCCAGCACCGTCGGCGCGGATGCTTGCCAGTCGGCGGCAGCATCATCCAGCCTGCGCAGCTGGTCGGTGATCTGCGCTTGCAACTGGCGGCGCAGGCGCGCCTGATCGCGGCGGTCCGTGCCTGTGTATTTCTCGGGGTAGAATGTCATACGCAGGGCAGGGTGCAGAGTGTTGGCGACAAAGAACAGCCATTTCAGCCAGTTGCCACGTTGCGCGTCGTCCGGCGCAGGGCCAAGCCCACCGTGGGTGTCGGCCAGCCACAGCACGATCGCACCTGTTTCAAACAGCACACCATGCGGCGTTTCCAGCGCGGGGATCAGCCCGTTTGGATTCAGCGCGCGATAGGCCGCTGTCTCTTGCGCACGGGTTGAACGGTCCACCAGCCGCGCCTCGTAAGGCAGGTCGGCATGGTCCAGCGCCAACCGCACGATCAGCGACGCATTGTCCGGGGCAAAGTGCAGCACATAGGTCATGACCGCAGACATAGCGCCCGCGCGACACAACATGCACGCCATTTGCGACGTATCTGCGGTCAAAGGTGACGCCGGTCCTCAGGGACGCAGCGCGCCGTCTTCAATGCGAATGCGATGGCGCAGCATCAGGGCGTTCAGCACCGTAAAGATCAGGGCGACCCACCACAGGCCCAGAACCATCGGGGCCACGATGATTTCGGCAACCACCAGCGTGTAATTGGGATGCGGCATAAAGCGGAACGGGCCGGAATTTACCAGCGGCGTGTCGGTCACAATGATCCGCGTGGTCCAGCGTCGGCCCAAGGTCATCAGAATCCAGATCCGCAGACCCTGCAACACCACATAAAGCGCCAGCCACACCGGGTGCACAGGCTGATCCCAGCCAAAAACCACCAGCGCAAGCACCCAGGCCGAATGCATGGCCACCATCAGCGGATAATGTTCCGCCCCGACCTCATGCGCACCGTTCTTCAAAAGCCGTATGGTGTTGCGGCGCGCGATCACCAGTTCCGACAGGCGCTGGGCGATGAGAAAGCTCAGAAAGGCGACGGCACCCCAGCTCATGCCTGCACCACAACTGGCATCATCGATGCGGTGAACCCCGGCCCGAGTGCGCAGAGCGGCAGGATGCCGGTCTGCCCGGCCTTCAGTACGCGATCCAGCACAAAGAGCGCGGTGGGCGCCGACATGTTGCCGCTCGCGCGCAGGGTGGCGCGTTCTGCATCCAGCGATCCGGCGGGTAGGTCCATGCACGCTTCGATGGCCTCGACAACCTTGGTGCCGCCGGGGTGACAGACGAAACGGTCTACGGCCTCCTCTGCGATACCGGCCGCGGCAAGCATGGTCGTGACGGCTTTCCGGAACTCCGCCAGCACAAAACCCGGGATCGAGCGGTCGAAGATCACGCCAAGACCGGTTTCATCCACGTCCCACCCCATGATGGACAGCGTGTCCGGCCAAAGATGCTCGTGACCGTTCAACAAGGTCACAGGGCCGGCGAGGGGACCAGACTTCAGAACCGCAGCCGCTGCGCCGTCGCCAAAGAGGACCGTGGCGATGATATCTGCCTTTTGCAAACGGTCCGACCGGAATGACAGCGAGCACGCCTCGACCGCGACCATGAGCACCGTGGCACCCGGTTGCGCCGCCGCCAGCCGCCTTGCGATAGAAAGCCCGCTGACACCGCCCGCACATCCCAGACCAAAAACCGGAACCCGCTGCACATCACGTCGAAACCCCATCTTATTAAAGGCTTGCGCTTCAAGCGTGGGGGTGGCGATGCCGGTGGAGGATACGGTGACGATCACATCGACCTGATCCGCCGTCATTCGCGCATCGGCCAGCGCGGAACGTGCCGCGTCGATGAACATTTGCGTGGCACCCTTGAGATAGGCCGCTCCGCGATCTTCCCACCCGTGGGGCTGGGCAAACCAATCTAGGGGCATGACGCTAAACCGCGTGTCGACGCCCGCATTCTCAAAGGCAGGGACCAGACGTTCAAAGGCCGGATAATGCGGCGCCAGAAGCTTGCGCGCTTGATCCAGCACAACGCTCTGCGGCATGGAATGGGGCGGCAAAGCGGTGCCAATTCCGGCAAGGTTCACGTGCGTTTTGGTGGCAACGGGAATGGCTCCCGAAAGCGGCGATACTGAATGGCGCGTCATCGTTTATCCCCAACGTGTCTTCGACAAGAACTAGTGTTGAGAAAACCTGGGGCCACAGCGCACGGCATCACCTTCGCGTGTAGCGAAAGGCTTTTGGAAAGGAGCAATGGAAACGCGGGCCCCAGCGACCCTGAACGAAAGCAGCCTGCGCGGGGCAATGCCCCTGCGCGCCGGTGCCTGCGAATGGACAGCGGCATCTCATGCGACGCCCCGCAGAAGACGGGTCAGATTTCACTCCGGCAGAGGCCTGTCGCACGCTTTGATTTGACAATTGCCCATAGCACCCAAGACGCATCTTTCCTATAAGCAGCAGGAGACACCAACGGAGCTGCCACATGTCCGGAGAACTATCGCCCATCGACAAGGCAAAATTCGTCGCGGCCAAACGGGCTGCCGACTATGTCGAGGACGGAATGCGCGTGGGGTTGGGAACGGGCAGTACGGCAGCGTGGCTGGTGCGCTGCATCGGTGAAATGGTGCGCAATGACGGGCTGCGGATCAAGGGCGTTCCGACCTCGACCCGCACCGCGCAGCTGGCGCGCGAGGTGGGCATCGAGGTGATGTCGCTGGACGAGGCCAAGTGGCTGGACCTGACCATCGATGGTGCCGACGAATTCGATGGCGACCTCAACCTGATCAAGGGCGGCGGCGGGGCCTTGTTGCAGGAAAAAATCGTGGCCACGGCCAGCGACCAGATGGTCGTGATCGCCGACATCGGCAAAGAGGTCGAGACGCTGGGCGCGTTTCCCCTGCCGATCGAAGTGATCCCCTTTGGCTGGCAGACCACGCAGGCGCTGGTCGAGGAAACGCTGATCTCGATGGATGTTTTGGGCCGGTCGTCGTCGCTGCGCATGAATGGCGCGCGGCCTTTCATCACCGACGAGGGCAACCACATTCTGGACCTGCACCTGCACCGTATCGGCAACGCACGGCAGCTTTCGCTGGTGCTGAACCAGATGCCCGGCGTTGTTGAAAACGGGCTGTTCATCGACATCTGTGACGCGGTTGTGATCGGTTATGGCGATGGACGGGTCGAGGTGCGCGACATAAATGAAGGCACAATCGAACAGGACCGTCTGGACTTTGTTGAGACGGACAACCTGTTCTCTGACCTTGCAGACTAATTTAAGGGGCGCGCTTTCATGGCATCTTCATACGACTTTGATCTTTTTGTAATCGGCGGCGGTTCGGGCGGCGTGCGTGCGGCGCGCGTGGCGGCGGGCGACGGCGTCAAGGTCGGGCTGGCCGAGGAAAGCCGCTATGGCGGGACCTGCGTGATCCGTGGGTGCGTACCGAAAAAGCTGATGGTTTTTGCCAGCGAATACCGTGACACGGTGCGCGATGCGTCGGCCTATGGCTGGGATCTGAAAGAGGGACCGTTCGACTGGCCGGTGTTTCAAAAGCGTCTGAACACTGAACTGGACCGGCTTGAGGATGTGTATCGCAACCTGTTGGCCAATTCCGGCGTTGAAACCTTCGATTGCCGCGCCACGCTGAAGGACAAGCACACAGTCGTGCTGTCCAACGGTGAGGAAAAGACCGCCAAGACCATTCTGGTCGCCACCGGCGGTCGCCCCGTGCGCCCCGATCTGCCCAATGCCGATCTGGGCATCGTCAGCGATGACATCTTCCATCTGGAAAAGCTGCCCAAGTCGATCCTGATCATCGGCGGGGGCTATATCGCCTGCGAATTCGCCTGCATCCTGCATGGGTTGGGTGTCGAAGTGACGCAATATTACCGCGGCGCGCAAATCCTGCGCGGCTTTGATGACGAGGCACGCGGACTGGTGGCCGAGGCCATGCGCGAACGGGGCATCGACCTGCGCGTGGGCACCAATATCGTCGAGATGTGCCCCGACACCGCAGAGCATGCGCCGCACGTGGGATCGGATGCCGCAATGGGCGCCGATGCCCAGCAAAGCGCCGAGATCGCCAACCGCAAGACCAGCCCCGAAGCGGGCACGCGCGGTGGGCCGGTCCGGGTGAAATCGACCACAGGCGGGGAAAAGGTCTTTGACGTGGTGTTCTTTGCCACGGGCCGTGCACCGAACACCGGCGACATGGGGCTGGAAGAGGCAGGCGTAAAGCTGGGCCGGGGCGGGCAGATTCTGGTGGATGAGTATTCCAAGACCGATGCGGACAACATCTATGCCATTGGTGACGTCACCGACCGGGTGAACCTGACGCCGGTTGCGATCCGCGAAGGCATGGCCTTTGTCGAGACCGTGTACCGCGACAACCCGACGCCGGTGGATCACGACCTGATCCCGTCCGCGATCTTCACACAGCCCGAAATGGGCACCATCGGCCTGAGCGAGGAAGCCGCCGCCGAGCAGGAAGAGATCGAGGTTTACGCCTCCAGCTTCCGGCCCATGCAGACTGCATTTGCCAAACGCGACGACCGGGTGCTGATGAAACTGATCGTGTCCAAGAAAACGCGGGTGGTTTTGGGATGTCATATCGTCGCGCCCAATGCCGGTGAAATGATCCAGCTTGCGGGCATTGCGATCAAGATGGGCGCAACAAAGGAAGACTTTGACCGCGTTTGCGCCGTGCATCCGACCATGTCCGAGGAAATCGTGACAATGCGGACACCGACACGCACTGCTTGAATTCTCAAGTAAAATACACAGTTAATGATTTGATGCGCGGCCCCCACGGGTCGCGAACAGGAGGACAGAAGACATATGGCTGGCAACACAGGCGGCCCTTGGGGCGGCGGAGGCTCTGGCGGAGATGACGGGCGCGGGGGCAATCGCGGCTCAAACGGCGCAGGCAATGGCGGCAAACCCGGTGGCGGGCGTCGCCCCGGAGAAGGTGGCGGGCAGATGCCCGAAATCGACGAACTGGTCAAAAAGGGCCAGGAACAACTGCGCGTCCTGATGGGCGGACGTGGTGGCAACAACGGCACCGGCGGACGTGGTCCGGGCGGTGGCGGCGGCCCGCGTCTGACACGCGGGACGGTCGGTCTGGGTGTGTTGGTGTTGATCATTGCCTGGGGACTTGCCAGCTTTTACACCGTGAAACCCGAAGAACGCTCGGTCGAGCTGTTCCTGGGCAAATATTCCGCGACCGGCGATCCCGGTCTGAACTTTGCGCCCTGGCCGCTGGTCACGGCTGTTGTTCTGCCGGTGACACGTGAACAGACTGAAACCATCGGCACCGGCTCGCGCGGCGAAACCGGCCTGATGCTGACCACCGATGAAAACATCATCGACATTGATTTCCAGGTGGTCTGGAACATTTCGGATCCCGCGCGGTATCTGTTCAATCTGGCCGAGCCAGAAGAAACCATTCGTGCCGTGTCGGAATCGGCCATGCGCGAAGTGATCGCCCGGTCTGAACTGGCCCCGATCCTGAACCGTGACCGTCAGGTCATCGCGGACGAGGCACAGGAACTGATCCAGTCGACGCTGGACCAATACGACAGCGGTGTGAACATCCTGCGTCTGAACCTTGATAAAGCCGACCCGCCGCGCGAAGTGATCGACAGCTTCCGCGAAGTGCAGGCGGCAGAACAGCAACGCGACCGTCTTGTGCGTGAAGCCGATGCCTATGCCAACCGTGTGCTGGCCGGCGCCCGTGGTGAAGCCGCGCAAACGCTGGAAGAGGCCGAAGGTTACCGTGCACAGCAAGTGAACGAAGCCCAGGGTGAGGCCGCGCGTTTCACCTCGGTTCTTCAAGAATATTCCAAAGCACCAGAGGTGACACGCAAGCGCCTGTATCTGGAGACGATGGAGAAAATCCTCGGAGATGTGGACAAGATCATCCTTGAGGATTCATCCGGTGGCAACGGCGGGCAGGGCGTTGTTCCCTATCTGCCACTCAATGAATTGCGCCGTGGAGGATCGAACTGATGCGGAACACAACATTTATCATTCCCGCCGTCGTCGTGCTGGTGGCGATCCTGCTCAGCTCGGTCTTTATCGTGGACGAGCGGGAAAAGGCGCTGGTGCTGCAATTCGGCCAGATCAAGTCGGTCAAGGAAGAGCCCGGACTGGCGTTCAAGATCCCGCTGATCCAGGAAGTGGTGCGTTACGACGACCGCATCCAGGCACTGGACACCGACCCGACCGAGGTGACCCCGTCGGATGACCGCCGTCTGGTGGTCGATGCCTTTGCCCGTTACCGGATTTCGGACGTGGTGCAGTTCCGCCAAGCGGTGGGCGCAAATGGTATGCGCGGGGCCGAGGACCGGCTTGAGGGCATCCTGAACCCGGTGATCCGGGCTGTGCTGGGTTCGAACGGTGTAACCTCGAACACCATCCTGTCGGCGGACCGTGCGGGCCTGATGGCGCGCATCACCGAACAGGCGCGCCAGCGTGCGCTGCCCCTGGGTCTGGAAGTCATCGACGTGCGTCTCAAGCAGACCAACCTGCCCGAGCAGAACCTTGATGCGACCTTTGCCCGGATGCGGGCCGAGCGGGAACGCGAAGCGGCAGACGAAATCGCACGCGGTGAAGAAGCCGCACAGCGGGTGCGCGCCCAAGCGGACCGGACCGTGGTCGAACTGACCTCGGACGCAACTCGGCAGGCGGACATCATCCGCGGTGAAGCCGACGCCGAGCGCAACGGTATCTTTGCCACCGCCTTTGGCGCCGATCCCGAGTTCTTCGAGTTCTACCGCTCGCTGACCGCCTACGAGCGGGCGCTGAAGGGCAGCAACTCGACGATGGTGATGTCGCCTGACAGCGAGTTCTTCAACTACCTGCGCTCCGATCAGGGCGCGCGGTCGGCTGAAGGCGAATAGCATGGCCTGGGTCCTGATGGCCCTTGGACTTGTGATGATTGTGGAGGGGCTGGCCTATGCGCTGGCCCCTTCGCTTATTGAACGGGTGCTGGAGCTGTTGCGCAGCCTGCCCGAAGGGATGCGACGGCAGGTGGGTCTTCTCGCTTTGGTGAGCGGCCTTTTGCTGGTCTGGGCGGCGTTCCAGCTGGGGCTGGGCTGATCGCGGCGCTGACGCGCCATTTGATTTTATTCAAAATTCTCCGAATTTTGGTGCGATGCCTCCGGCGGGGATATTTCGGGCCAAAAGAAGTTCTCCGCATCGGTCCTGTCCGTGGCTTGTAGGGTTCACAGACGGGTAACGTGGTGTTGACAGGGTGCGATTGAATTCCATCTTTCATGTTGCAAGCCAGCAACGCTAGATGCACGGTAGTGCGCAGACGCGCAGTAATGTGTGAAAAGTGGGCGTCCCGCCCGCATGAAAAGCAGGAGAACGTCGTATGCAGACCAGAGCGGTCGCGGTGTCGACAACACGCACACCCATCCTTCAATTTCGCGCCTTGTGGCTGACGGCCCTGGCGATGGTCCTTGTGCTGGCGCAGGTGATTGCGGCACAGGCCAAACCCGAGAGCCTCGCGCCGCTGGCCGAGAAAATCAGCCCCTCGGTGGTGAACATCACCACATCCACAGTCGTGGCAGGCAACACCGGACCGCAGGGCATCGTGCCCGAAGGCAGCCCCTTCGAGGACTTCTTCCGCGATTTCCAGGATCGCAACAACAACGGTGATCGTCCCCGCCGGTCTTCCGCGCTGGGTTCGGGCTTTGTGATTTCCGAAGACGGCTACGTGGTCACCAACAACCACGTGATCGAAGGCGCCGACGAGATCACCATCGAGTTCTTCAACGGCAAGGAGCTGGATGCCAAGGTCGTTGGCACCGATCCCAACACCGACATCGCCCTGCTGAAGGTCGAGGCCGATGGCCCGCTGCCTTTCGTGCCCTTCGGCAACAGCGACGCGGCGCGTGTGGGTGATTGGGTCATCGCCATGGGCAACCCGCTGGGCCAGGGCTTTTCGGTCTCCGCAGGCATCGTGTCGGCGCGCAACCGCGCGCTGAGCGGCACCTATGACGACTACATCCAGACTGACGCTGCGATCAACCGCGGCAACTCGGGCGGGCCCTTGTTCAACATGGACGGCGAGGTGATCGGCGTGAACACCGCGATCCTGTCGCCCAACGGTGGCTCGATCGGGATCGGCTTCTCGATGGCGTCGAATGTGGTGAACCGCGTGGTCAAGCAGTTGCAGGAATACGGCGAAACCCGCCGTGGCTGGCTGGGCGTGCGCATTCAGGACGTGACCCCCGATATCGCCGAGGCGATGGGCCTTGAGAAAGCCACCGGTGCGCTGGTGACTTCCGTGCCCGAAGGGCCCGCGATGGAAGCAGGCATGAAGGACGGCGATGTGATCGTCAGCTTTGCCGGTGTCGATGTGGCGGACACACGTGGTCTGGTGCGTCAAGTGGGCAACAGCCCTGTGGGTGAGGCGGTGCGTGTGGTCGTGTTCCGCGACGGCAAGACCGTGACGCTGAAGGTTACCCTGGGCCGTCGTGAAGAAGCCGAAGGTGCGGTTCCTGCGGTGGCGAAAGGGGACGGACCCGAACAGGCGCCGGAAGCCACCAAAGAGGTGTTGGGTCTTACACTGGCACCGCTGACCGACGAGATGCGCAGCGAACTGGGTGTGTCCGATGATCTGGTCGGGCTGGCGGTTGGTGCTGTCGACGAAAGCTCGGAGGCCTTCGAGAAAGGCTTGCGCGCCGGAGACGTGATCACCGAGGCCGGTCAGCAAAAGGTCGCGACGATCTTCGACTTTGAACAGCGTGTGGCCGAGGTCAAGGAAGCCGGCCGCAAGTCACTGTTGTTGCTGGTGCGCCGTGGCGGTGATCCGCGCTTTGTGGCGCTGGGCATTGCCGACTAGGCAACGGGCCTGACTGAAAATGCGACTGGCCGGGCCCTTTGGGTCCGGCCTTTTGCTTTTGGGGAATTACTCTGCAGGCTGGCGCTCGACCGCGACCAGTCCCAGCTTGCGGGCGGTGGCAGTGGTCAGGATGTCGCTGTCAAAGCCGTCAGGCGCCTGGAACCGACGCACGGCGGCACGGGTGCGCATCGACATCTCGCCTGTGACCGGACCGTGATAGATGTTGCGCGCCGCCAGCGCGCGCTGCAGGGAGGATACGAACTCGGGCGTCAGATCGGCGGCACAGGGCACCTCAAACCACGTGTCCACGCGCTCTTGCACGATTTCCTGCACGCTTTCGCGCCGGTATACGGCGGGCTGCTGGATCACGCCCTCAGCCGTGACCTGCGCGGGTTTCAACAGCACTTCGCGTTCCACTGTTTCGATGATCGCAGGCGATGTTTTCTTGCCCCAGCAGCTGTCGGAGGCCGCACCCTCGGGGCGTTCTGCTGTCAGGCGGATCATGCCCGGTCCGTCCAGCCCGTTGCCGTCAGACAAAGGCACGCAGGCGGCCAGCAGCAAAATGCCGAGGGTCGCGGTTCGAAAGTGGATCATTGCTCGTGTCCCCGGGCCGGTTCAGAGGCGGCTTTGCGCGCCAAGCTAGCGGCATCGCTTGGCCGTGACCAGCCCCGCGGGGCAGGGTGCGCGGGGAAACTGTGTGCCGCACGCCACCAGCCCGCGCGTCGGTGCAAAAGGGGCTGGCGCAGCCAACATCGGCTGGATAGACATGCAGGGATTTCGAACGAAGGGGGCGAGAATGGCCAAGATTACCTATATCGAGCACGGCGGCAAAGAACATGTGGTCGAGGTTGCCAATGGCATGACCGTCATGGAAGGCGCACGCGACAACAACATTCCAGGCATCGAAGCCGATTGCGGCGGCGCCTGCGCCTGTTCGACCTGCCACGTTTATGTCGATCCGGCCTGGGTCGAAAAGTTGCCCGCCAAGGACGACATGGAAGAAGACATGCTCGACTTCGCCTACGAGCCGGATCCCGCACGGTCGCGTCTGACCTGCCAGCTCAAGGTCAGCGATGCGCTGGACGGTCTGGTTGTCCACATGCCCGAAAAACAAATCTGATGCGGCTGGCGGCGCTCTTTTGGGCGCTGCTGTCCGCCGCCGCAGTGGCGGCCCCGCGGGCCGAAACGCGGCTGGGTGCCTATACCGCGTGGTACGAGGCACCGACCCATCGCTATGGTCACGGCATCATGGGCAATCTTCCCGAATGGGGGCGGTTGTGTCTTGCCGGACCTGCAACACAGGCCTGTGTGACACTGCCCGAAGCAGCCGTGTTCGAGGATATGGCCCCCCGGTTGGCCGATCTGGATCATGACGGCACTCCCGAAGCGGTCGTCGTTGAAAGCAGTGTGACCCAAGGTGCGGCACTTGTGGTCTATCGTCTGTCGCAAGGCACACTCGTGCGCATCGCAACACCGCCCATCGGGGCGCGCAATCGCTGGCTGGCACCGGCGGCCATTGCTGATCTGGACGGGGACGGCCGGGTCGAGATCGCCTATGTCGACCGCCCGCATCTGGCCAGGGTCCTGCGCATCTGGCGCTATGAAAACGGCGCGCTGCACCATGTGACGGACCAGCAGGGTCTGACCAATCACCGTATCGGGGATGAGACAATTGCGGGCGGTCTGCGCACCTGTGGCGGCACGCCGGAAATCCTGACCGCCAATGCCGACTGGTCGCACATCATCGCCACACGGCTGGTCAGCGGGCGCACGCAGACACGCAGCCTGGACCGCTACAGCGCCACAGCTTTGCGCCGCGCGCTGACCTGCCGTTAACCTTCATCTTGCCAGATAAACTCCGGGGACGCGTCGCAGACGCGGGGGCAGAGCCCCCTGCAACCCGTCAGTCCAGCGCCCGCCAGCCGATGTCGCGCCGACAGAATCCACCGTCCCAATCCACCGCGTCAACCGTCGCATAGGCGCGGTCACGTGCCTCTGCCAATGACGCCCCGCGGGCGGTGACGTTCAACACACGCCCGCCGTTGGCGATGAACTTGCCGCTCTCGCGTTTGGTGCCCGCGTGGAACACCATGTTGCTGCTGTCCTCGGGCAGCGCATCCAGCCCGTTGATGACAGTGCCCTTTTCATAGGCATCGGGATAGCCCTTGGCCGCCATCACCACGGTGATTGCATGATCGTCGGCCCAGTTCACACGCGCCCCGGCCAGACGCCCCTGGGCCGCAGCGTGCATCAGGTCCAGCGCCTGTGCGCCAAGGCGCATCATCAGCACCTGGCACTCCGGGTCGCCAAAGCGCACGTTGTATTCCACCAGACGCGGCACGCCGTCCTTGATCATCAGGCCCGCGTACAGGATGCCCTGATAGGGCATGCCACGCTTGGCCATCTCGTCCATGCAGGGCTTGATGATCTGATCAAGCGCCACCTGCGCGATTTCGTCCGTCAGGACCGGTGCCGGGGAATAGGCCCCCATGCCGCCGGTGTTGGGGCCGGTGTCGCCGTCGCCCACGCGCTTGTGGTCTTGTGCGGTGCCCATCGGCAAAACGTCGGTGCCGTCGCACAGCACGAAGAACGAGGCTTCCTCGCCCTCCATGAATTCCTCGATCACCACCTCGGCGCCGGCCCCGCCAAAGGCCCCGCCGAACATGTCGTCAATGGCGGCTTCGGCCTCGGCCACGGTTTCGGCGATGATCACGCCCTTGCCGGCGGCCAGACCGTCAGCCTTGACCACAATCGGCGCGCCTTGCTGTTGCACGTAGGCGCGCGCCGCTGCCGCATCGGTGAAATGACCATAGGCGGCGGTGTTCGCGCCGCAGGCATCGCAGATTTCCTTGGTAAAGGCCTTGGACGCTTCCAGTTGCGCGGCCGCCGCGCTGGGTCCGAACACCAGAACACCCGCATCCCGCAAACGGTCGGCCACTCCGGCGGCCAGCGGTGCCTCGGGGCCGACGATGACGAAATCAATCGATTCCGCCTCGACCAGCGCAATCACCGCGCTGCCGTCCTCGATGTCCAGTGTGGCGCATTCTGCCATGGTGGCGATGCCCGCATTGCCGGGGGCGACAATCAACCTGTCACATTTGGGGTTTTGCACCACCGCCCATGCCAACGCATGTTCGCGGCCACCACCGCCGAGGATCAGAATATTCATGCCGCACACTCCTTGGCCTTTGTTGCCACGCGTTCTAGTCTGCGCACACCCGCCACACAAGCACACAAGGCACGGCTTATGGACCTGATCGACGACCCTTCCGAGGCTGGCAACTCTCCCGCGTTCAGCGTCACCGAGCTTTCGGGTGCAATCAAGCGGGTGATCGAGGGCGAGTTCGGCCATGTGCGCATTCGCGGCGAGGTGGGCCGCGTGTCGCGTCCGCGCTCGGGGCATGTCTATCTGGACCTCAAGGACGACCGCAGTGTGATCTCCGGGGTGATGTGGAAAGGCACGGCCAGCCGTCTGCAAACCCAGCCCGAGGAAGGCATGGAGGTGATTGCCACGGGACGCATCACCACGTTTGGCGGGCAGTCGAAATACCAGATCGTCATCGAGGACATCAAACCCGCAGGCATGGGCGCGCTGATGGCGCTCTTGGAAAAGCGCAAGGGCATGTTGCAGGCCGAAGGGCTGTTCGACGAATCGAGCAAGCGTCCCTTGCCCTATCTGCCCGACATCATCGGCGTTGTGACGTCGCCCTCGGGTGCCGTGATCCGTGACATCCTGCACCGGCTGCGCGACCGGTTCCCGCGCAAGGTGCTGATCTGGCCCGTCGCGGTCCAGGGTGAGCGGTGCGCCCCGGAGGTTGCCCGCGCCATTGCCGGTTTCAACGCGATGACACCGGGGGGCGCACTGCCACGTCCCGACCTGCTGATCGTCGCGCGGGGTGGTGGCAGTGTCGAAGACCTGTGGGGCTTCAATGAAGAGATCGTCGCCCGCGCGGCGGCGGCCTCCGAGATTCCGCTGATCTCTGCCGTGGGACACGAAACCGACACCACGCTGATTGACTACGTGTCGGACCGCCGTGCGCCGACGCCGACTGCTGCCGCCGAACTGGCGGTGCCGGTGCGCCACGAATTGCTGGCGTGGCTGGGCGGGCAGGGCGCGCGGATGTCACAGGCGCTGTCGACCACACTGGTGCGCCGCCGTCAGCGGTTGAGCGATCTGGGACGCGCCTTGCCGCGCCCCGAAGTGCTGGTCGAAGGGCCGCGACAGCGGCTTGATGTGCTGGGCGACCGTCTGGGGCCTGCGCTGATCGCCGGTGTGCAGCGGCGCAAGGTCAAGCTGTCCGAAGCCTCTGGCAGCCTGCGCCCTGCCACTCTGCGTCGCACCGTGCAGACTGCGCGGCGCGATCTGGACCGACTGTCGGCGCGACTGGCCCCGGCGCTGGCCCGTGCGGTTGCCGCGAAATCGGAACGGTTTACCGCCCGCACCGCCCGCTTTGACCCCACCGCCCTGACCGCGCAAACCGCCACCGCGCGGCGTGATCTGGACCGCCTGATTGCGGGGATCACCCGTGCGGGACAGGGCCAGACCCAAACCCTGCGCCGCAAGATCGACGCCATGGACCGCCTGCGCGAAACGCTGAGCTACAAGGCGACGCTGGCGCGCGGCTATGCGGTGGTGCGCGGCGACGGGGATGTGGTCACGACCAAGGCAGGGGCGAAAAAGGCCGCCACACTTGAGATCGAATTTGCCGATGGCAAGCTGCTGGTCGGTGGCAAGGCAAGCGGGGCGGCGCCGAAGAAACCCGCCCCCAAAGCCCCCGACCAGGGATCGCTGTTCTAGACTGTCGCCACGGGCGTCACCGGAGAACCCACAGCCGAGGGCAGGCGCAGCGGCGGCGCGGTGATCAGGAACCGTGATCGCCCGTTGGCCCGCAGCCAGTCCGCCAGCGGTGTCAGGTGCCACAACTCGCCCAGCATGATCCCGTTCTTGAACAGGCAATGTTCGTGCAGGGGCAGGGTGGAACAACACCCTTCGCCGGGCGTGGCGGGGTGCGCCTCGACCGCGTAGTTGTCGGCGGCAATCGCGGCGATCCCGCTGTCGGTGATCCATTGCAACAGCCGCGCATCGCGCCCGTCCAGCACCGCGCAGGCGTTGTGCAGGCGGTCCTCGTCCGGGGTTTTGTGCATGTCCAGAATCACCTGTGCAAAGCCTGTGTGCAGCACCAGCATGTCACCCTGTTCAATCTGCACGCCGTCGGCTTCCATGACCTGCATCAACATGTCGTAGTCAACCAGCGTGCGGTCGTCGCCGAAATGCGCCCGCAGATCGACCATCACACCGCGTCCTTGAATGCCATGGGCGGCGGCGTTCTCGATCCCCAGCGCGGTCGCCTGTGACGTGCTGTGTGGCTTCATGTCCGATCCTACGCCCGCGTCCGACATTTCGTCGGGGGCGATGATGTGTTCGCCCGCGCGGTAGCCATTGTAGAACACCTTGTCCGCTGTGCCGCTGCCCGTGCTGTCGAATTGCCCGCCCACATGGCACAATGCATCCCATTGGGTCGAATATTGCAGGTGTATGATCGCCAGATCGTCACACAGAACATCCGAGGCACCGGGCAATGTCGCGTTAAAGTTCACGGCCCCTTCGCGCAGTGTGGGGCGGACAACGGGCGGTTTGCGGCGCGGGTTCAGCCCGCTGCCACCGGGATAATCCAGCGGCAGGGACAGGCAGAATGTGATCCCCTCGACCGCCTCGGCCAGCCCCTGTTTGACCTTGGCGCGGTCCATCAGGTTCAGCCGCCCGATCTGGTCGTCAGGGCCAAAATCACCCCAGTTCGATCCGGGCGGTCTGTGCGTCCATCGGTCTGTCATCTTCGGGTCTCCTCCCCCTTGTTTCAGGGCATCATGACGCGCCGACAGCGCAGAGCGCAAGCGTGCTGAGCCGCATCCGACGTTATGGAAGAGTTTGGAAACAGGCGGTTATTGGCGCTGTCTGGTCAGAAAACAGCTGAGGATCAGACGCCGATCTTTGGCCCGAGGCACAGCATTTCCTCGCCCAGGTCCTGCGCCTCGTAGAGTGACAGCGCGCCCGGTTCGTTCTGAAATTGCGCCAACAATCCGCCGCCACGCTGTTCGAACGTCCAGCATTGCGGCTCGGGGCGATCCTCATAGACGAAACAGATGTTACCGGCCTCTTCGTACCAATAGCCGTCCTTGCATTCGCCATCCAGGAAGGACCAGCGCACGCGTCGGTCCTCCAGGTAAACTTCGGCCCCGTAGGGCGCGCCGCCGGACCCGAAGTACAGCGTTTTGCCCTTGGTATAGGCGTCAAAGGCAGCACCATCCATCGGTTCGGCCGCCAGGGGGGCTGCGAACAGGGTGGCAAGGAGGAATATGCGTGTCATCATGGCGCCAGATTGCCAGAGGCTGCGCATCTGCGCCAGCCCGCGTCGCATGGATCGGCAGATATGTGTCAGCCTCGCGTTTCCGATGTGCGCCGCCACATCACAATCGGCAGAGGCAGGGGGCACGAATTCTGCTTTCAAGGGTCGCTTTTGGGCTGAATCGGGTGATGGCGATGGGCTAGTGTGCCTCAAATTCGCCCCCTCGGGGGCACGCAAGGGCGGGGACAGAAGATGGCAGTTCATCAGGAAAAACAGGGCGACAACCGGCGCGGGGTCTGGAAATCGGGCAAGGGCAAGGGGCGCGTGCGCCCCAAAGGCCGTGCGCTGGAAGATCAGGCCTGGGACGAAGTGCGCGCGCTGTTGGGCGATGCGCCACGCCGTCGCGACTTGTTGATCGAACATTTGCATCTGATTCAGGATGAATATGGCCATTTGTCCGCCGCCCACCTGCGTGCACTGGCCGAAGAAATGCGGCTGTCGATGGCCGAAGTCTACGAAGTTGCGACATTCTACGCCCATTTTGACGTGGTCAAAGAAGGCGAGACGCCACCGCCCGCCCTGACCATCCGCGTGTGTGACAGCCTGTCGTGCGAACTGGCGGGCGCACAGGCGTTGAAGACGGCGCTTGAGGACGGGCTGGACCCTGCCGAAGTCCGCGTCCTGCGCGCGCCATGCATGGGCCGTTGTGACACGGCTCCGGTGCTTGAGCTGGGTCACAACCACATCGACCACGCCACGCCGGAAAAGGTTAAAGCGGCCATCGCCGAGGATCATATCCACACAGTTATCCCCAATTATGAATCTCTGGAAGATTATAGGAAATCAGGCGGTTACGATGCGCTCTTGAACTTGCGCATGAACGGGGATTGGGAGGCCGTTCAGCAGCAGGTTCTGGACAGCGGCTTGCGTGGCCTGGGTGGTGCGGGTTTTCCGTCGGGCAAGAAATGGGGCTTTGTGCGGGCCAACGCAGGTCCGCGATATCTGGCCGTGAACGGCGACGAGGGCGAACCGGGCACCTTTAAGGATCGCTATTATCTGGAACGCACGCCGCATCTGTTCCTTGAGGGGATGCTGATCGCCGCATGGGCGGTCGAAGCGGAGACCTGTTTTATCTACATGCGCGACGAGTATCCGGCGGTGATCGAGATTCTGCGCCGTGAAATCAAGGCGCTGGAGGATGCGGGCCTTGTCGGTGAGGGTTTCATCGATCTGCGGCGCGGCGCGGGCGCGTATATTTGCGGCGAAGAAAGTGCGATGATCGAGAGCATCGAAGGCAAACGCGGCATCCCGCGCCACCGTCCGCCCTTTGTGGCGCAGGTGGGCATTTTTGATCGCCCGACGCTGGTTCACAACGTCGAAACCCTGCACTGGGTCGCCCGCATCTGCCGCGAAGGTCCGCACGTGCTGTCGGCGACACAGAAGAACGACCGCACCGGCTTGCGCAGCTATTCGGTTTCGGGCCGCGTGGCGCACCCGGGTGTCTATCTTTTGCCTGCCGGATCGACGATCACGGACGTGATCGCCGCTGCCGGTGGCATGGCCGAAGGGCACAGGTTCAAAGCCTATCAACCGGGTGGTCCGTCGTCCGGTTTGCTGCCTGCGTCGATGAATGACATCCCTTTGGATTTTGACACATTGCAACCTTATGGAACCTTCATCGGCTCCGCTGCAGTGGTTGTCTTGTCTGATCACGACAAAGCGCGCGATGCGGCGCTGAACATGCTGCGGTTCTTCGAGGACGAAAGCTGTGGCCAGTGCACGCCGTGCCGCGTGGGCTGCGAAAAGGCCGTCAAGCTGATGCAGGCGGACCATTGGGACAAGCCGCTGCTTGAGGATCTGTGCACCGCCATGGCCGATGCGTCGATCTGCGGATTGGGGCAGGCGGCACCGAACCCGATCCGGCTGACGATGAAACATTTCGCGGACGAAATCTGACCTCAGCCTTTGTGCTTGAGCACGCGGCACAAACAGCCGTCCCTGCGCAGGGTGGCGCAGATTTTCTCTGCGCCTTCCTTCGTGTCCCGCGCAATCCGCCCCAGATGATAGGGCGGCTGGCCGCGCACGCGGTTTGGCACGGTGACATATTCCACGGTTTCGCGCGCGACACGGCCGCTGCACTGTGCGGTCAGCCGTTTTACATTGGCCTGTGCCTGCGCGCGGGTCTTGCCATAGGCCAGCTGCGCGCTCCAGGGTTTCAGGGGTGATTTCAACGGTGTTATCCGCCGGTTTTTGGCCAGCGCCAGACAGGCGGGCATAAAGGGCAGAGTGGTATCCAGCCGGAAATCATGTGCTTCGGGCGGGTCATCGCGCCACTGCTCCGCGCCCAGACCGGTGATAATACGTACATAATCCCAGGTTTCCTGTACCAGACCCTTATCCTCTTGCGTGAACCCGTCCGCGCGCCGTTCGCCGCCGTTGTAGGCCACTGCAGCCAGCCCCGCGTTGCCATAGCGGCGTTGCAATTCGCCCAGGTAATGCGCCGACCGTTCCATCGCCTCGGCGGGATTGAACGCATCGGAAAGCCCGCGCAGCGCCGCCGTGGCGGGCATGAACTGTGCGATGCCCTGCGCGCCTGCGGGGCTGATTGCATGAGGGTCAAAGCGGCTTTCCTGCCACAGCAGCCGCGCGAAAAAGCCCGCGTCCAGCCCGTGCCGACGTGCGGCGTCTTCGATCAGCTGGCAGGTGTCAAAGGCGAAAAACTGCGGCCGGATACAGTTGAGCGAGCCCAGCGTGCCATCGCTGCACAGGGTGCCGGGCTCTGCATTTTGCGCCACGGCGCCCACCGGCATCAGCCACAACATCAGTGCCATGCAGATCGATTTCAGGCCGCTTCGGTTCATACTGGCCCTTTTCATAACCCTCTGCGCGTACTAGCTAAGGTTTAAACCATTTATCGGGGCATCATGGCGTTTTTCAAGAAACTCAAGGACCGCATGTTCAAATCCTCGTCAAAAATTGACGAGGGGCTGGAGGCGATTGTCGAAGATGGGGGCGAGGTCAGCGCCGCAGAACCGGAGCTGCCGCAACCGTCAGATCCGACGCCTGCGCCGGAACCGGCGCCCACGCCGGAGCCTGAACAGGTGCCCGCACCGGAACCCGAAGAGGTGCCTGCACCGGATCTGCCTTCTGACCCGATCCCTGTGCCCGATCCTGCACCCACGCCGGAACCGACACCGATCCCGGCACCGCAGCCGGACCTGCCCCCCGAGCCGACGCCGGAAATTCCGCAGACGCCCGAGCCACAGCCCACGCCCGAGCCTGATCCCGTTCCGGCCCCCGAACCTGATCTGCCGCCATCGCCGACGCCGGCTCCCGGACCGGGTCCGGCGACCATGGCTGTCGATACGTTGATGGAAACGCCTGCCGCGGCCACCGCAGAACTGCCGCGCGCGGCCGATCCGGGCCAGCAAGAGGCGGACAACCGGCCTGGCGCCGGCGGCCTTTTGAACCGTCTGTTCAAACGCACGCCCACGGCGCAACCGGTTGTGCGCCGCGTGCTGGACGACGACATGCTGGAACAACTCGAAGAGTTGCTGATCTCCACCGACATGGGGGTCGACACCGCCCTGCGCGTCACTGCCAACATGGCCGAGGGGCGCATGGGGCGAAAGCTGTCCGTGGGCGAGATCAAGAACCTGATGGCGACCGAGATTGCCCGCATTATGGAACCGGTGGCGCGGCCCTTGCCGATCTATCCCAAGACACCGCAGGTGGTGTTGGTGGTTGGCGTCAACGGCTCTGGCAAGACGACGACCATCGGCAAACTGGCCAGCCAGTTCCGGGCGGCAGGCAAGAATGTGGTGATCGCTGCCGGTGATACCTTCCGCGCCGCTGCGGTCGAGCAATTGCAGGTCTGGGGTGAGCGCGCCGGGGTGCCGGTGATGACAGCGCCCGAAGGGTCCGATCCCGCCAGCCTGGCCTTTGACGCGATGACCAAGGCGCAAGAGGACGGGGCCGACCTGTTGATGATCGACACCGCAGGTCGTTTGCAAAACCGCGCCGACCTGATGGAGGAACTGGCCAAGATCGTCCGCGTCATCCGCAAGAAAGACCCCAGCGCGCCGCACAATACGCTGTTGGTGCTGGACGCAACCACGGGTCAGAACGCGCTGAATCAGGTCAAGATTTTCCAGGAGGTCGCCGATGTCTCGGGGCTGGTCATGACCAAGCTGGATGGCACCGCAAAGGGCGGCGTGCTGGTGGCGCTGGCGGATAAATTCGGCCTGCCGATCCATGCCATTGGCGTGGGCGAACAGATCTACGACCTTGATGCCTTTGACCCCGAGGATTTTGCCCGCGCCCTGACCGGTGCGGATGTCTGACACAGCAACGCGATCAAGGGCAAAACCTCTTGCAGCCCGCCGCGTTCCGCGTCACTGGCTGTGTCATGATTTCTGATTTCCAACCCTCACTTTCTTCTCCGGTTCTGATCGATCCCCGTGGGACGGCCTCGGGCCGGAGGGCAGGCGGCCCTCTGTGCGGGTGCTGCTCATGACCGACTGGCTCTTGGCAATCGAAGGCACCGAAGAGGGGCATCAGCTGGCCCTGATCCTTGCGCTGATGGCGGCGTTCCTGCACGCGGTCTTTGGCGCGATGCAAAAGGGGCGGCACGACCCCTGGCTGACGCGTGGTGCGATTGATTTCAGCTATGGCCTGATGGCGGCCCCCTTTGCGCTGTTCGTGGTGCCCTGGCCCGAGGCGCATATGTGGCCGATCTTCTTCGGGGCCTGGGCCATTCACACCGTTTACAAGTTTTTGCAGGCCTGGGCCTATACCAAGGGTGCCTATACGGTCGTGTACCCTGTGGTGCGCGGCACCGGTCCGCTGTTTGCGGTCATCGGGGCCTATCTGATCTTTAACGAGGTGTTCACCTGGGTGCAGTGGGCCGGTGTCGGCGTGCTGTTGTGTGGCATCTTCGGGCTGGCGATTTACAACCTGCGCAATCTGACGGCGGCGCGGGATACGTTGAACATGGCGCTGGGGCTGGCGGTGCTGACGGGCCTGTTTGTGGCGCTCTACACCACCTATGACGCTTATGGGATCCGCGCGACCGAAAACCCGTTCACTTTTCTGGCATGGTTTTTCATGATCGACGCGCTGTCGATGCCGCCGATTGCCTATATGCGCTGGCGTGCGATGCCGGACCGGCCTGCCGTGGCCCCGCTGATGCGGCGCGGCGTGTTGGGCGGGCTGGTGGCGTTTCTCAGTTTTGGCTCTATCATGATGGCCACGCGCCTGGACAAGGTTGGCGAAGCTGCCGTGTTGCGTGAAACCTCGACTGTGTTTGCCGCCTTCATCGGCTGGCTGGTGCTGAAAGAAACCGTAGGCCCCCGCCGCATCGCGCTGATGGCGCTGATTGCTTTGGGTGCCGTGATTGTAGAGATGGGCGGATGACCAAGGACATTCCTGTGACAGACAAACGCGAGATCAACCCGTTCCTGAAATCGGCGCTGGATTTCGGCCCGATCCTTGTGTTCTTCGTGGCTTACCTGTTGTTGAAAGACCGCGTCTTTACCATCGGTGGCACCGACTATGACGGTTTTATCGTCGTGACGGCGGCATTCATTCCGCTGCTGATCGCCTCGACCGGCGCGCTTTGGTATCTGACCGGCCAGCTGAGCCGGATGCAGGTGGCGACGCTGGTGCTGGTGGTGGTATTCGGCGGGTTGTCGGTCTGGCTGAACGACGACCGGTTCTTCAAGATGAAGCCCACGATGATCTATCTGCTGTTCGGCGGGCTGCTGGGCTTTGGCCTGCTGCGCGGCACATCCTATCTGAAATACGTGATGGAAGGGATGATGCCCTTGCAGGATGCGGGCTGGATGATCCTGACCAAACGGCTGATGCTGTTCTTTTTCGGGCTGGCGGTGCTGAACGAGGTGATCTGGCGCACGCAAAGCACCGAGACATGGGTGTATTTCAAGACTTTCGGGCTGTCGATCGCGGTGTTCGCTTTCTTCCTGAGCCAGGGCAAGCTGTTCCAGACCTACGGGACCGAAGAGGCCAAGGACGACACGACAGACGATTGAGCCGCGGCGGGGCAAAGTTTTTATGCCTCCGGCGGGGATATTTAGAGCCAAAAGAAAGCGGTCACTTGGTCAGGTGGCCGCTTTTTGCCATCCGGGCAGGGGCAAACGCCAACGCGCGGGCTTTGTGGGCAAGGGGGCTTGCAGTGCGCTCAGGGGCACGCGGGCAGGATCTCGCAGCAAACGATTGTAAAACCCAAGCGCGCCGGGGCGGGTGTAGCCGGACCAGTGACAGATGCGCGCGGCGGGTGGTGCGATCTGCGCGCCGTAGCGTTGCAGCCAGTCCAGCGTGCGCGAGCAGTCCAGACGCAGGGTGGTCGCATTGCCCGCCTGCAAACGCGCTCCGATCACGCGGTCGCGGCGGCGCGGCGGGGTCACGAGACGTTCATACATCAGATCGAACAAAGCATTTTCGCGGCTGGCAACGTTGATCCATTCCAGCGCGCGGCCGGCGGGCGTCTGCAGGGCATCATCTGCGGTGCTGCTATAGCTGGCCGGGACCATCGTCAGCATCCGTGACACGGCGCCGCGCGGCAGGACATGCAGCGCTGCCAGAGCCACTTCGGCCCCCATGGAGTGGGACATCAGGTGGATGGGGCGATCGGGGGCGGCGTGGTGCAGGATGCGCAGGACCCGGCCCAGCTGGGCACCTGCTGCCCGCGCGCGGCGCGCCGCACGCCAGACAGGGCCGCGTGCATTCCAGCCAAACCCCAGCGCCAGACCTTCGTCGGGGTCGCCCATACCGAACCCCATCTGCCGCAGCCACGCGCCATCGCGGCGCAGCAGGGTGCGGTGGGGGCAATGGTTGGGCAATTCGGGGTTGTAACTGTATCCGTGGATCATCACGATGATCGGTCCGGTGCCGCGTGCCGCGGACATCAACGCAGGGCGCAGAGGGCCATTTGTGAGGTGCAGACAGGGGCCGTCGGGGGCGGCGTTCACTCTGAGGACGGGCAAGAGCTTCTCCTTGCAACGTTTCGGTGCTGTTCGCGGAACCTCTAGGCAATCTATGTAAACTTTACATGACCCCGACGCGCGGTGTTGACGCTGGCGGGACAAGGGCCTATCCGTGTCGCCGTGGCGATTTGTTACCGGATTGCGGGCCACGTTAAATAATCCCGCTAAAAGGTCAGGATGAAGCCTCCCTTCGCTTGACCGCGTTTCGGGGGCTTTTTTGTGGCCAGCCCTTCCCAGGCCCGTGAGGATGACGACTATGACCGATTGGAAACCACGCACCCGCGCCGTGCACGCAGGCACCCGTCGCAGCCAGTACGGCGAGGTGAGCGAAGCGATTTTTCTGACGCAGGGCTTTGTCTACGACACTGCCGAAGCCGCCGAAGGGCGGTTCGAGGCACTGGGCGAGGACGAGTTTATCTATGCCCGTTACGGCAACCCCACGGTTGCGATGTTCGAGGACCGTATCGCGTCGCTGGAAGGGGCCGAGGCGGCCTTTGCGACAGCATCCGGCATGGCTGCGGTCAGCGGTGCGTTGATGTCGATGCTGAAGGCGGGCGACCGCGTGGTCGCGGCCCGCGCGCTGTTCGGGTCGTGTCTGTACGTGCTGGAGGAAATACTGGGCCGCTACGGGGTCGAGATCGTGCTGCTGGACGGCACCGATCTGGCGGCATGGGAACGCGAAATCACGCCCGAAACGGATGTGGTGTTCTTTGAAAGCGTGTCGAACCCGACGCTCGAGGTGATCGATATCGCCGCAGTGGCCAAGCTGGCCCATGCGCAGAACGCCAAGGTTGTGATCGACAACGTCTTTGCCTCGCCGGTCTACAGCCGTGCATTCGAACAGGGCGCGGACGTGGTGATCTATTCCGCGACCAAGCATATCGACGGGCAGGGGCGTGCCATGGGTGGTGTGATCCTTGGGTCCGAAGAATACATCCGCAAGACGGTCGAACCCTTCCTGAAACACACCGGACCCGCGCTGTCGCCGTTCAGCGCGTGGATCATGTTGAAAGGGCTGGAAACCATCGACCTGCGTGTGCGCGCCCAAACCGCCACCGCCGAAGCCCTGGCCGAAGCCTTGGTCGGCCATCCGAAGCTGGCGCGCGCGGTCTATCCGGGGCATCCCTCCCACGCACAGCACGACTTGTGCATCCGCCAGATGGGCAAGGGTGGCACGCTGCTGGCGCTGGACCTTGCGGGCGGCAAGGAGGCGGCGTTCCGTTTTCTCAATGCGCTGAAGGTCGGGGTGATTTCCAACAACCTGGGCGACGCCAAGTCGATCCTGACCCATCCGGCCACCACCACTCACCAACGTTTGCCCCAGGATCAAAAAGATCTGCTGGGCATCACACCCGGTCTGGTGCGCGTGTCCGTGGGGCTGGAAGATCCGGCCGATCTGATTGCTGATGTTTTGCAGGCCCTTGATCAGGCTTGACCCTTGAGAAAAGCGCCCGAAGCTGCGGTTTCGGGCGCTTTTGCGTCGTTTGCATCCCAGAAAAATCCAGCTTTGCGCGGGATTTATGCCGAAACTTTGAACCGATACGCAAAGCCGCGCGTATCTGTTACAGACATTGGCAAACATCGGTCGCACACCTATGTAGTGTAGTGGATTGATAGACAAAGGGGGGCCACTGCATGAACATTCATACGCCCGATATCCAACAAATACCCGAACGTGATGACGCGGCTGCGGCGCTGGATGTGCTGCGCCGTTGGGCGAAATCAGCCACACCCACCGAAATTCTGGAACTGGACGCCTCTGTGGCGCGTCTGTTGCCGGGGGAGTCCGGTGTGGATTATCCCGCCTTTTCGCGCAGTTATCCCGAAGGGTTCGCTGTTGACGAAAGCTATAAGGCGACGTTGCCCGACCTGCAAAACGGGCCGTCCAGCCTGATCAAGGGCGCGCACCAGCAAATTCAGCATGTTGGCATCTCGAACTTCCGCCTGCCGATCCGCTACCGCAGCCGGGACACCGAGACACCCTTGCTGCTGGAGACATCCGTCACCGGCACCGTCAGCCTTGAGGCGGACAAGAAGGGCATCAACATGAGCCGCATCATGCGGTCCTTTTACACGCATGCCGAACAAACCTTCAGTTTCGAGGTGATCGAGGCGGCGCTGGACGATTACAAGACCGACCTGGAAAGCTTTGACGCCCGTATCCAGATGCGGTTTTCCTTCCCGATCAAGGTGGAAAGCCTGCGGTCCGGCCTGTCAGGTTATCAGTATTACGACATTGCGTTGGAATTGGTTGAACAGAACGGGGTGCGCAAGAAGATCGTGCATCTGGATTACGTCTATTCCTCCACATGTCCCTGCTCGCTGGAACTCAGCGAGCACGCGCGTGCCACCCGTGGCCAGCTTGCGACCCCGCATTCGCAACGCTCGGTTGCGCGTGTTTCGGTGGTACTGGACTGCGATGCAGGGCCGCTGTGGTTTGAGGACCTGATCGACGCCTGCCGCCGTGCCGTGCCGACCGAGACACAGGTGATGGTGAAACGCGAGGACGAACAGGCCTTTGCCGAACTGAACGCGGCCAACCCGATCTTTGTCGAAGATGCAGCACGGCTGTTTTGCGAACAACTGCAGGCGGACCACCGCGTTGGCGATTTCCGTATCGTCGCCAGCCATCAGGAAAGCCTGCACAGTCACGACGCGGTTTCGGTGCTGACCGAGGGCGAAACTTTTGCCGCCGACAGCCTTGATCCGCGCCTGTTCCAGTCGCTGTTCCACGTCGGCTAAAGCTCTGATCTTTCCCTGCTGCGCTGCGGTGCAGCGGGGATAAATCAGGCGAATTGCACAATAAATAATCGAAAGCATATTCGAAATGCTGCAATGCAGCTATGCAATATCGTCGGTGGTGGGTCAGCCACACATACCTATATGGTTGTCTACAGGAGGAGCGTTTCACACTCCAAACCAAAAAGGCAGATCATCATGGCTACCCAAACCGCCACTCACATTTCCACCTCACCCGTCGCAAGCTTTTTCGCGAGCGTCGGCTCTGCGTTTTCGCGCGGCTTTGCTGCACTGATCGAAGCCGGTCAGAAATCGCGCAGCATGGAAGCACGTATGCATTTGATCGACCGTCTGAACGCGATGTCCGATGCACAGCTGGCCGAACTGAAAATCGAACGCGAAAACATCCCCGCGTACGTGTTTCGCGACCTGTACTACGTCTAAGTGCAAATTGATGCTGGGCTGCGCCTGAGACTGCCTTGACAGTCGGCGCGGCCCGCGCCAACGCTGGCGAAATGTTAGACCTGCGCCCCGTTGGATATGTCATCGGACTTTTGGTTACCGCTCTCGGGCTGACCATGATTGTCCCGATGCTGGTTGATCTTGCCGAGGGCAGGGAACACTGGCCGGTATTTGTCGAATCCGGTCTGATCACCATTTTGGCAGGCGGCGTTATGGCGCTGAGCTGTTCCAACGGTGTCCGAGAAGGTCTGACGATCCAACAAACATTCCTGCTGACCACCGGTGTGTGGTTGATGCTGCCGATCTTTGGCGCGCTGCCCTTCGTGCTGGGCGCGACCGAGGCGCGCTATGTCGATGCGTTCTTTGAAGCGATGTCGGGGCTGACCACGACAGGGTCAACAGTGTTCACCGGCCTGGACGGCCTGCCCAAGGGGCTGTTGCTGTGGCGCGGCATCCTGCAATGGCTGGGTGGTATCGGCATCATTGTTGTGGCCATGGTGTTCCTGCCCGAACTGCGTGTCGGTGGCATGCAGATTTTCCGGTCCGAAGCCTTTGAGACCATGGGAAAGATCCTGCCCCGTGCCACCCAGATCGCCAGCCAGATATCGGGCATTTACATCGCCATCACCCTGACCTGTGCGCTGGTCTACCTGATCCTGGGGATGAACGTCTTTGACGCCACGGTTCACGCGCTCACCACGGTGTCCACGGGGGGCTTTGCGAACTATGATTCGTCCTTTGGCGGCTTTGTCGGAGCCAAGGAATATGCGGCTTCGTTCTTCATGATCCTCGCGGCGTTGCCGTTCGTGCGCTATGTGCAGATGATCAACGGCAACACCACGGCGATCTGGCGCGATACTCAGGTGCACGCGTTTCTGGGCACCATCGCGGTGATTGTCGGCGTCAGCGCCTTTACCCTGACCTATATTTTCCCACACAGCGTCGAACGCGCGGTGCGCGAGGCGCTGTTCAATGTCGTGTCGGTCATGTCGGGCACCGGCTTTTCCAGCGTGGACTATATGGCGTGGGGGCCGTTCCTGATCTCGATTTTCTTCTTTGCGGGCCTGATTGGGGGATGCGCGGGATCGACGGCCTGTTCGGTCAAGATCTTCCGCTACCAGATCCTGTTCTCTTCGATCCGCGCGCAATTGCGCAAAACCCGCAGCCCCCACGGCATCTTTACCCCGCGCTACGACGGGCGTCCGGTGGATGCCGACGTGCTTGGCTCGGTGATGTCGTTCTTTGTTTTCTTTATCGTGTCGCTGGGCCTTTTGTCCGTCGCGCTGGGCATGACGGGGCTGGATTTTGTAACCTCCTTGTCGGGGGCGGCCACCGCATTGGCCAACATCGGGCCCGGTCTGGGTGACACGATCGGCCCGGCGGGCAACTTTGGCCCGCTGAACGACACGGCGAAATGGTTGCTCGCGGGGGGGATGCTGGTAGGACGGCTTGAACTGATGGTCGTTTATGCCATCGTGACCGTTCAATTCTGGAGAGCCTGATGAAACGACCCCTTGGAGCCCAAATTTCCCACATGCTGAAGGCACGCGGGGTCGATACGATTTTTGGCATTCCGGGTGTGCACAATCAGGAAATGTACCGCGGGATCGAAGAGGCGGGGATCACTCATGTGCTGGCCCGCCACGAGCAGGGCGCGGGGTTCATGGCTGACGGCTATGCGCGCGCCTCGGGCAAGCCGGGGGTGGCCTATGTGATCACCGGACCGGGGCTGTGCAACATCATGACGCCGATGGGACAGGCCTACTCCGATTCCGTGCCGGTGCTGGTGGTGTCGTCCTGTCTGGACGAGGTCGAGGGGATCAAGGGCCAGTTGCACCAGATGAAGGACCAGCGCGCGGCGGCGGCGACCGTCTGTGACTGGTCCGCCGAGGCGCGCACGGCCGATGCCGCCTATATGCTGATTGACCGCGCCCTGACCGAGATGACGGCGCAGCGGCCACGCCCCAAGCATATTCAGGTGCCGATTGCCGTTCTTGAGGCCTCAGCACACGCCGCGCCTGCGCCGCGCCCCTATACGGCGCCCAGCCTGCCGCAGATGGGCGATGCGCTGGACCGTATCCTGAGCGCCGAGCGGCTGTTGTTCGTATTTGGCGGCGGTGCGCAGGTTGGCTTTGAGACGACCCGCAAGACCTTGAAAGCGCTGGGTGCTGCGTCTTTCACCACTTACGCCGGACGCGGGATTGTCGGCACGGATGATCCGTTGCATTTCGGCGCGGCCCTGTCGCAACCGTCCAGCGCAGATGTGATCGGTTCGGCGGATGTGGTCGTTGTCGTCGGCTCGGAACTGGCCGAGGTCGATCTGTGGCGCGCGCATCTGGGCCATCAAAGCCTGCTGGTGCGGGTTGATATAGACCCTTCGGCCTTTACCAACACGGATGCGGGTGTGCTGAACATCCTGTGTGACGGTCCGCTGCTGATGCGCGCCTTGCTGGAGCGGGCCGAGGCGTTGGGCAAGACCACCTCGGGCTGGACCGCCGAGGAGGTGGCAAAATCGCGGAAAGCCTGGCGCGCCGACAGCGATGCGCCACGCCCTGGGATCGCGCCGCTGTGCGACGCCCTGCGCGCGGTGTTGCCCGAAGATACGATGATCTATTCGGACATGACGCAATTTGCCTATGTGGCCATGGATGTCTGGCCGATGACCAAACCCGGTCACTGGCACCATCCATACGGTTTTGGCACGCTGGGCTATGCCACCCCCGCCGCCATCGGCGGTGCCATCGCGCGGCCGGGCAAGCCCACGCTGGCGATCATTGGTGACTATGGCTTTCACTACACGATGCAGGAACTGGGCGTGGCCGTCGAACTGGGGCTGCCGTTGCCGATCATCCTGTGGGACAACGGCAAGCTGAAAGAGATCGAAGACAGCATGACCCGCGCCCAGATTGCCCCCAATGCGGTGATCGCGCGCAATCCCGATTTCTGCAAGCTGGCCGAAGCCTTTGGCGCATATGCTGCGGCTCCCAAAACCATCAAGCAGATGCAGGAGGCTGTCTTGGAGGCCTTTGAGGCAGATGGCCCGACGCTGATCTACCTCACGCCTGACGTTACAGACTAAACCGGCCTCATCACGGGTTCAAAAGTCTTTGTCGCGGAGCTGGCCCTGCGGCCTGACCCAGTGATTGGGCGCCAAGAGAAACGGGCGGGCACCCTTGGTCCCGCCCGTTTGCCTGTCACAGCTGCTGTTTACTGCTTTTGCCTCGTTACCCTATGCCAGGCCCGTGCCGCCCCGCGGGGCCGCGCGATTTAACGTTGTCATTTCAAGATTTTGCCATGTGCTTGATAAACGCCGCCCCAGGTGTTGCCCGCGATATAGGTCGGGCAGCCGGGTTTGGCGGTGTTGATGATCAGGAACCACATCGTCTCGCCGGGGCGACCGGCGCGGGAATATTCACAGCCCAGCGGATTGGTCCACCATTGCCCTTGATGGGTCACGGGCGGTGTTGCCACGGTGGCAGCCGCCTGCGAAGCGCCAAGGACAGTTGCGCCCAAAGCCAGAACACTCAGAAATTTCGGTATCATGGTCCACTCCATTTTGATCGACATTCACGTGCCCCCACGCTTGATCGTCAAAATGATGGACAGCCCTTAACAGGTGGCTAACGCGGCACCGGGGAGTGCCGCGTATTTGTTTCAATCCGGGGCGGGTTCAGTCCCAGCAGCTGACCAGAACGGTCATGCCCACGGCAGTCTGTGTGATGTCCTCGGGTTCCGAAGGGCTGGTTTCCGCGGCGGCCTTGATGCTCACGCCTGCGCTGGCCAGAACCTGACGGATCACGGTTGTATCGGCGGCAAAGACGACCTCGTCGGGCAGGGCACGCGACCCTCCGGGTTTGGGCAGCAACATGCCCATGACCGACCCCATGGCGTCGAAGACCGGACCGCCCGCGTCGCCGGGCAGGGTGGTCATCGCCAGACGGTAAACACCGGTTTCACCCTGCAGGCCACGCACATCGGCCAGTTTGCCAAAGGTCATGCTGGGGGCACTCAGAACACCATCATAGCTGTAACCTGCGACCGCCACTTCGGACTGCAGGCGCGGCGCACCTGTGCTGAACCGTGCGATCGACAGCGGGGCCAGCGGCTCTTGGGGGCGCAGCACGGCGATGCCGGTTGCGGCGTCATCGGCCACCACGTCGGCGTCATATTCGTCGTCGATGGTCAGCCGGGTACAGGACTGGACCGCCTCGGATGTGGTCATCACCAGTCCGGCGCTGTCCACGTAAAAACCCGAGCGTGCGATGCGCGGTTTGCGCACGTCCAGACCGGCGACAAGATCAACCGCCTGTTCGCTGGCGTCACCCGCCGCGGGGTCAAGTGCGGCCTCGAGACGGATAAAGCTCTTGTCCATCTCACCAATCAGGCGGCGGCGGCGTTCTTCGTCGCCTGCGGGCCAGATCAGGGTAAAGCCCTTGATCTTGCCGTCCTGCAGGGTGGCGCGGGTTTCGGACACCATGGTGCCGTTCTCACCGATCAGCACAAAGTCGTTGTTGCGGCGTTCGCGCGGACCTTCGAGCGGCACGATTTCCAGTGTCTGCATGATGTCATAGAGGCCATACAGCGTGTCCTGATCGCCGCGCTGGCTGATCAACAGCACCTTGGCCGGAATGTCGCCGGTGGCGTCATAGTGGGCGAAGGGCGGCTCGTAGCGGTCAAAGGCCACAACGCCGGTGGGGATCATCATCTCGATGCCTGCCTGCGCGTCCAGAACACGTTCCAGGCCCAGGCCGTCCAGGACCGCGTTGTACTGGTTTTTCAGCGTTTCGCGTTGCAGCGTGGTCAGGATGCCGGTCACATCAAATGCGTTGGCTTCCTGCCAGGCGGCCATCGAATTGCGCGTGCCACGGCCAAAAGCGCCGTCGATGGCGGCGTCATAGAAACCGGCCCATTTCAGCATCACTTGCAGATCCATCCGCTCGTCGCGGGTCAGCAGTTGCTCGCTGCGGCGTGCTTCGGTCGGGGTTTCGTCGGCGGGCTCGGGTTCGGGCAGGGGGGCAGCTTCGGCCTCGGTTGTGGCCTCGGGCGTCGCCTCGGTTGCGACCTCGGGCGTCGCTTCCGTCGTGGCCACCTGCGTGTCGGTCGGTGCAGCGGGCTCTTCGGCTGCGACTTCGGGGGCGTCGATCACGCCCTGGTTCAGCACGTTCGCACCCAGCGGCCAGAACTGTTGCCGGTAATCCGAGGTTTCCGCGATGTAGGCGTCGCGCGGGATCAGACCATCGGCGCGGTAGACGCGCAGCACCTGTTCTGCATCATCGCGTGCGTAGGGGCCCAGTGCGATCCCGTACCAGCCACCGCCCAGGGCAAAGCCGTTTACGTCGTCAATCGACCCGGCATAGTCGCGGGCACGCGCCGTTGCGGTGGCCAGGCTGGGGTGCGCTTCGATCTGCACCCAAACAACCTCTTGCGCGGACTGAGCCGCCGCAGGTGTCGCCACCACTCCTGCTGTCAACCCTGATATTCCTGTTGCCAGCATTGCCGCAACCACCATCTTGCGCATCATCTTAACCTGAACTCCTGCTCGGAAATTATTTGACACAATTAAGCAGGAATTCGCTGCATTGACCATATGGCCACACGGGGAATTCATCCGATCCTGCATCTATTCTTGCGGTTAAGGGGCCGATTCTGATGTGCATATGCCCGCGACCTGCGACAAAGCCGCGATTGACCATTGTCGGGGGGCTGCGTAGGTAAGGCGCGCACGAAACTGGAAAGCGTATCCCCCATGTCCGACACGTCCACAGCCCCCCGTTCGTTTCAGGAGATTATCCTGCGGCTTCAGACCTATTGGGCGTCCAAAGGCTGCGCCATCCTGCAACCCTATGACATGGAAGTGGGCGCAGGCACCTTCCATCCCGCAACCACGCTGCGGTCGCTGGGCGCGCAACCTTGGGCTGCGGCCTATGTGCAACCGTCGCGCCGTCCCACTGACGGGCGCTATGGCGAGAATCCCAACCGCTTGCAGCACTACTATCAGTATCAGGTCCTGATCAAACCCAGCCCGCCCGATCTGCAAGAGCTGTACCTTGGCAGCCTTCAGGCCATCGGCATCGACGCCAGCCTGCACGACATCCGCTTTGTCGAGGACGACTGGGAAAGCCCGACGCTGGGCGCCTGGGGGCTGGGATGGGAAGTCTGGTGCGACGGTATGGAAGTGTCGCAGTTCACCTATTTCCAACAGGTCGGCGGCCACGACTGCAGCCCTGTCTCGGGCGAGCTGACCTATGGTCTGGAACGTCTGGCGATGTATGTGCTGGCGGTCGATCACGTGATGGACATGCCGTTCAACGATCCGCAATCGCCGATCCCGCTGACCTATGGCGATGTGTTCAAGCAGACCGAAGAAGAATACGCGCGCTGGAACTTTGACGTGGCCAACACCGACGTGCTGCTGCGCCATTTCGAAGAGGCCGAGGCCGAGTGCAAAGCGATCCTTGACCAGCCCCACGACGATCCCAAGACCGGAAAGCGTATCGTCATGGCGCACCCCGCCTACGATCAGGCGATCAAGGCCAGCCACATCTTCAACCTGCTGGATGCGCGCGGCGTGATCTCGGTCACCGAACGTCAGGCCTATATCGGACGCGTACGTGCGCTGACCAAAGCCTGTGCGGATGCCTTTGTGCAGACACGGGCAGGGGGCTGGACCCCGGAAGCGGTCGCATGACCGGCAAGATACTGGCGGCATTGATCGTGATCACGGCACTCATCGCGGGCGCAGGTATGTATTACCTGCAGGTTTACGGCTTTTACGACGAGGTGACGCAGGAAGAAGTCAACCTTGTCTCGGTGGTCTCGGACCAGCCCGAGCCGATCCCCTTCACCGATTTTCAGGCCATCGACGCCAACAGCTCGCCCATCCGCTACCGCGCCTGTTTCAGAACCGAAATGTCACTGGCCACGCTGACCGAAACCTTTGTCGGTCTGGACAAGGCCGAACCGCGCAATGCGCCGGGCTGGTTCGACTGTTTCGACGCCGCCGCCATCGGTGCCGAGCTTGAGGCAGGCACCGCATTGCCGTTTCTGTCGCAAAAGAACGTGCACTACGGCGTCGACCGGATCGTGGCGATCACACAGGACGGGCGCGGCTATATCTGGCACGAACTGAACGATTGCGGTGACAAGGCCTATGACGGCACGGTTGTGGGCGAGGAATGTCCCGAACGGCCCGCCGCGGATTGAACCATTTCACGACCCTGTGAGTTGTCCTTTGTATCGCATAAAGGATTTGCCACATGGCCGACGCCGCACACCAGGGCACAAAGTGGATCATGCGCGCGGGCTATGGCGCGCGCGGCGTGATCTACATTATCGTGGGAGGGCTGGCCCTGACGGCCGCCCTGCGCGGCGGTGATGCCAAGGGCACCAAGGGCGCGCTCGCAACCCTGCAGAACGAACCCATGGGGCTGACACTGCTTTGGTGCATCGCAGCAGGGCTTGGGGCCTATATGATCTGGCGGCTTGTCGATGCTGTGCTGGATCTTGAAGACCATGGGACCGACCTCAAGGGCATCTTCGCACGTCTTTGCACGGCAGCCACCGGCGTGATTCACGGAGCCATCGGTCTGTCGGTTGCGGGGCTGGCGCGCGGCGGTGCTGCGGATGACAGCAGCGCGCGGGACTGGACCGCCCAGATCATGCAGATGCCGATGGGGCCGTATCTGGTGGCGCTCGTGGCCGCCGTGTTCCTCAGCGCGGGGATTTACTATGCGCACAAGGGGCTGACGGGATCGTACCGGACACATCTGTCAACGGCCCCCTTCACCCAGCGCGCCCAACCTGTTTTGACTTTCGGGCTTGTGGTGCATGGCGCGATGCTGGCGCTGGTGGGCATGTCGCTGGGCTTTGCCGCATGGCACACCGATCCGTCCGATGCGGGTGGCATCGGGCAGGCGCTGGAGACGTTGCGCGCACTGGCCTGGGGCCGCTTTCTGCTGGCGGGTGCCGGTTTGGGGCTGCTGGGTTTTGCCGTCTACAATCTGGTCGAAGCGGCCTATCGGGTGATCCCGCATATTTCGGGTCCGAACGTGCCCACATTGGCCGACCAGACGGCCTGACCACGCGTCACACCGGTTTCCCCGCGCCCGCGACGATTGTTGCTGTTCCGCCTCTGGACCCTTGGCCTTAGGGGCGCTATCCACCCCGCAGCGCAATCTGATGGGGAAATGCCCGTGCCCGACCTGCTGATCGAACTGTTTTCCGAAGAAATCCCTGCACGGATGCAAACCCGCGCGGCAGGTGACCTGAAAAAGCTGGTGACCGACGGGCTGGTCGAGGCCGGTCTGACCTATGCGTCCGCCGCCGCCTTTTCGACGCCGCGCCGTCTGACCCTGACCATCGAGGGCGCGCTGGCCGCATCCCCCACCACGGTCGAAGAGCGCAAAGGCCCCAAGGCCGACGCGCCCGAAAAGGCCATCGAAGGTTTCCTGCGCGGTGCCGGCCTGACCCGCGACGATCTGGAAGAGCGCGACACGCCCAAGGGCAAGATCCTGTTCGCCAAGATCACCAAACCGGGCCGCCCCGCCGCCGAGATCGTGGCCGAGGTTCTGGAACAGACCATTCGAAATTTCCCATGGCCCAAGTCGATGCGCTGGGGCAGCGGCACGCTGAAATGGGTGCGCCCGCTGCATTCGATCCTGTGCATTCTGGTGACGGAAGAGGGCGCCGAAGTGGTGCCGATGGATGTGGACGGCATCAAGGCTGGCAACACCACCCAAGGCCACCGTTTCATGTCGCCCGGTGCCATCACCGTGCGTAATTTTGACGACTACACCACCAAACTGCAACGCGCCCACGTGGTGCTGGACGCATCCGAGCGTGCCGATGCGATCTGGCACGACGCTACCAATCAGGCCTTTGCCCAAGGGCTTGAGGTGGTCGAGGATGCGGGCCTGCTGGCCGAGGTTGCGGGGCTGGTTGAATGGCCCGTGGTGCTGATGGGCAAGATCGACGACGATTTTCTGGGTCTGCCGCCCGAGGTTTTGCAAACCTCGATGAAAGAGCATCAAAAGTTCTTTTCCGTGCGCAACCCCAAGTCGGGGCGGATCGAACGGTTCATCACCGTCGCCAACCGCGAAACCGCCGACAATGGCGCGACCATCCTCGCGGGCAATCAAAAGGTGCTGTCGGCCCGTCTTGCGGATGCGAAATTCTTCTGGGAAAACGACCTGCGCACCGCCAATGCGGGCATGACCGACTGGCTGGACGCCCTGAAAAACGTGACCTTCCACAACAAGCTGGGCACACAGGCCGATCTGGTCGACCGCATGGCGACACTGGCCCGCGAAATTGCCCCTGCCGTGGGCGCCGACCCCGATCAGGCCGAACGCGCCGCGCGTCTGGCCAAGGCGGATCTCGCCTCGGAAATGGTCTATGAATTCCCCGAACTTCAGGGGCTTATGGGCCGCTATTACATCGAGGCGATGGGCGAGGACAAAGTCATCGCTGCCGCCGCACAGGACCACTATGCGCCGCTGGGGCCGTCTGATGACGTGCCGACCGCGCCGGTGTCGGTGGCCGTGGCGCTGGCCGAGAAGATCGACAAGCTGACAGGGTTCTGGGCGATTGACGAGAAGCCGACAGGGAGCAAGGACCCCTTTGCGCTGCGGCGCGCGGCGTTGGGTCTGGTCCGCATCATTCTGGACAATGACATCACCTTGCCATTGACTGCGCACTTCGGGGCAGCCGACAGCCGTGCAGATGCCGCCGACCTCCTCGCCTTCATCCACGACCGCCTCAAAGTCTACCTGCGCGATCAAGGCATCCGTCACGACATCATCGACGCCTGTATCGCGATGCCCAACAACGACGACCTCAACCTGCTGGTCAAACGCGCCCGCGCGCTGTCGGACACGCTGAAAACCGACGACGGCGAAAACCTGATCCAGGGCTTCAAACGTGCCAACAACATCCTGACCCAGGCCGAAGAGGCCGACGGCGTCGAATACTCCTACGGTGCGGACCCCAAATTTGCCGAAACCGACGAGGAACGCGCCCTGTTCGCCGCCCTTGATACCGCCGAGGCACAGATCACCCCCGCCATGCAGGCGCAGGATTTCACCACCGCCATGTCCGCCATGGCCGGCCTGCGCACACCGATTGATGCGTTCTTTACCGCCGTGCAGGTGAATTCGGACAATGCCACCGTGCGCCGCAACCGTCTGAACCTGCTCAGCCGCATCCGCCAGATCTGTCTGGCCGTGGCCGACCTGACCCGCATCGAGGGCTGAACCCCTTCATCTTGCCCGAAAAACTCCGGGGGAGGCGCGCAGCGCCGGGGGCAGCGCCCCCTTTTGTCATCCCGTTCAAGGGGGGCTCGAGCCCCCTTGTCACATAATCATTACCTTCTATGCTGCACCCAAATCAAAAGGTGCCGCAGTGCAGAATAATTCCGACACGACGCTCGTTACACAGACCGCCCCGATCACCGCTGAAACCCACGGCGGTCGGGCAAAATGTCTGCAACGGCTGGTGCGTCTGGACCTGCCGGTGCCTGCCACCGTGGCGCTCAGCTTTGGCGCGGTGCACAACATCGCCTCGGGCCATCTGCCTGATATTCCCGGTATCCTCACCGAATTTCCACCGCACGCGCTGCTGTGCGTGCGCCCGTCGTCGCAGGACCCCGATTGGGGCGGGCCGGGGGCGGTGCTGAACATCGGCATGAACCACGACCGCCACGCCGAGCTGTGCGAGACGCTGGGCACGCAGGCCGCGACAAAGATTTTCCTGCGGTTCGTGCAGGGCTATGCCGTGCACGTCGCGCGGTTGGATCCGGATATGTTCGACGCCATCGACGGCGAGGGTGCCGAGGCGCTGAACGCGACGCTGAGCGCCTATGAGCAGGAAACCGAAGAGCCGTTCCCCGAGGACATCGCCACGCAGCTGGCCGGTGTGCTGAAATCCATGGCCCGCGCGTGGGAGGGCACCTCGGCCCGTCTGTTGCGCATGGCCAAAGGCGCGCCTGCGGATGCGGGGCTGGGTCTGGTGGTGCAGCAGATGGCGCTGGGCGTTGGTCGCGGCGAATGTGGCTCTGGCGTGTTGCAGCTGGTCGATTCCGAGACCGGCCTCAAGCAGATCACCGGACGCTACTTGCGCCAAAGCCAGGGCCGTGATGCGCTCAGCCCGCAGGCCGAGAGCATCTTTATCACCCGCGACCCGCGCGGCCCTTCGCTGGAAGAGCTGGTGCCCGAGTGTTTTGCCCAGCTCAAGGCCCATGCCGCATTGATGCGCGCCCGCCTGCGCGCCGAGATGCAGGTGGAATTCACCATTGATAACGGCAGCTTGCACATCCTCGACGGGGTGCGGGTCAACCGTTCGTCGCGCGCCACGGTGCGCATTGCCGTGCAACTGGCCCGCGACGGCATCATCACCCGCGAAGAGGCGCTGATGCGGGTCGAGCCGCGCGCGCTGAACGAATTGCTGCACCGCCAGATCGCCACCGACGCGCCGCGCGACGTGTTGGGTCACGGCATTGCGGCAAGCCCCGGTGCCGCCACCGGACGGCTGGTGTTCTCGGCCAGCGAGGCACAGGCCAGTGCCGCACGGTCCGAACCGTGCATCCTCGTGCGCCGCGAAACCTCGCCTGAGGACATTCGCGGGATGCATGCGGCCAAGGGTGTCATGACCGAACGGGGCGGCATCACCAGCCACGCCGCCGTGATCGGACGCGGCATCGGATTGCCCTGTGTGGTGGGCATCTCGGACATGAAGTTCCAGATCATCAACAAGACCATTCAGGCCAGCGACGGCCGCACCCTGCGCGAAGGCGATATCGTCACCATCGACGGCACCTCGGGGCAGGTGCTGCTGGGCGCGCCGGACATGCATGAGGCGGCGCTGGACGATGCGTTTCAGGAGCTTATGGACTGGGCCAGTGCCGTCAGCGACATTGGCGTGCGCGCCAACGCAGACACGCCCGCCGATGCCCAGACCGCGCGCAACTTCAACGCCCAGGGCATCGGGCTGTGCCGCACCGAACACATGTTCTTCGAGCCGGGCCGGTTGACGGTCATGCGCGAAATGATCTTTGCCGACAGCTCGAACGACCGCCGCGCCTCGCTGGAACGGCTGCTGCCGATGCAGCGCGACGACTTTACCCAACTGTTCCGCATCATGCAGGGTCAGCCCGTTTGCATCCGGCTTTTCGATCCGCCCTTGCATGAATTCCTGCCCACCAGCCGGTCCGGTCAGCGGGAATTGGCCGAGGCGCTGGACCTGCCGCTGTCCACGGTCACCCGCCGTGTCGACAGCCTGATGGAATACAACCCCATGTTGGGCATGCGTGGCGTGCGGCTGGGGATCACCGTGCCGGAAATCTACGAAATGCAGGCCCGCGCCATCTTCGAGGCGACCATCGACGCCAGCAAGGACGGCGAGCCGGTGGTGCCCGAAATCATGATCCCGCTGGTCAGCGCCAAGCGCGAGGTCGAACTGGTGCGCGCCCGGATCGACGGCATCGCCACGGCCGTGCGCAACGAACGCGGGGCGGCTTTCGACTATCGTCTGGGAGTGATGGTCGAAACTCCGCGCGCAGCCCTGAGAGCGGCAGAAATCGCGCCATATTGCGCATTTATGAGCTTTGGGACCAACGACCTGACCCAAATGACCTATGGTCTGTCGCGCGATGATGCGGGCCGGTTCATGTCGACTTATGTCAAGCAAGGCGTCTTTCCCGAGGATCCGTTCCACACTTTGGACGTGGACGGGGTGGGTGAGTTGATGCAGATGGCCGCCGAGCGCGGACGCGGGGCGCAGCCGAATATCGTGCTGTCGATCTGTGGCGAACACGGCGGCAACCCCGAATCGATTGCCTTTGTGCGGCAGGCCGGATTCGACTATGTTTCCTGTTCTCCGTTTCGCGTACCGGTTGCACGGCTTGCTGCGGCGCAGCTTGCGATCGGCCACAAGACCGGGTAGCGGACCCCCGTATTCGCCGCCAGATGCGGTGTCGAAACGGGTCTGCCTGCGACATAAAGGCATCAGAGGTGGATTCTTTACCCCGATTTCGTTAGATGACCGCCATTGAAACTGCCTGCGATGGATCTGATGAAATTTTTGCTGCTGTGCCTCTCACTGGCCTTTGGTCTGTGTTCTGTTCCTGCTCATGCCTCGGAAAAAGAGGCGCTGACTCTGCTCAAGACTGAACGTCAGGGTTTGCAATCACTCTCTCAGGAACGCCTGCAAGCAATGATTTCGCCACCGACCACCAGCCACAAGGGCATGCAGTTCACCAGCGCATGGCTGGACCACCAGCCCAAGGCCACCGGCGGCGAGCAATGGCGCTGTTTGTCCGAGGCGTTGTATTTCGAAGCACGCGGCGAGACGGTCAAAGGCCAGTTTGCAGTGGCCGAGGTGATCATGAACCGGGTCAAGTCCGGGCGTTTCCCCGGATCGGTCTGCGGTGTGATCCATCAGGGCACCGGCAAGCGGTATCAGTGCCAGTTCACCTATACCTGTGACGGCCATGCCGAAAAAATCAGTGAACCCGCCGCCTTCAACCGCGTCGCAAAGGTTGCCCGCGCCGTGCTGGACGGGACCGCGCCAAAGCTGACAGAGGGTGCCACGCACTACCACACCACCGCCGTGAACCCGCGCTGGAGCAAGGTCTATACCCAGACGGCGCGCATCGGCGTGCATCTGTTCTACCGCGACACCTATATGACCGCGTCCAACTGAGGTCGCGCCGTCTTTGACCTGTCGGGCGACGCCTTTGGCACTGTCGTTTCGGGGGCGGGGGCGTTAGAAGGGCAGTCAACTGCTCTTGGGACGCGAACTTATGGCTTCTGAAATCCACCTTGCCTTTGCGCACCCGTCGGAACGTTCGGTGGCCACGGATGATGGGATGCCGCTGGACCGGATATCGGTGCGCGACTATGCGGTGGACGTCGAGATTGGCGCGTTTCAGGCCGAACGCGGCAAAACGCAGCGCATCAAGTTCAACATCGTTGTCGAAGTGCAGCCGCTGACAGGTCCCATCGATGACGATGTGGACCGCATCCTGAGTTATGACAAGGTGACAGAGGCCATTGCCCACGAGTTGGCCGACGAACGGTTGAACCTGCTGGAAACGCTGGCCGAACGTGTGGCAGACCGCATCCTGATCGAACCGCAGGCCGTGCGGGCCTTTGTGCGGATCGAAAAGCTGGACCGGGGGCCGGGCGCCTTGGGCGTCGAAATCGTGCGCGCCCGCACCGAGGACACGCAGCCGGCCGATGAAGAAGAGACGCTGCACCCCGAATTGGTGTTCTTTGGCAACGCGGCCATCGCATCGCCACATCTGACCGGCTGGATCGACCAGCTGCAGGCCGCGGGCCGCCCGTTGATCTTTTGCGTTGGCCCATCAGACGTGCCTGCGCCTCAGACCGGCCACCGCTGGACCCAGCGGCGCATCGACCTGCTGGCGATTGAGCAAAACGCATGGGTGCTGGCCGCCCGCGATGCGCGCTGTGTGGTGGTCGAAACGCACACCGAACTGGAATGGGCGATGAAGAACGGCCAAAGCTGTGTCTGGGCCCCCTCCAAGATCGTTTTGGACGCGGTCGCAGGGCCATCGGTGCAGCCCAGCGATGCCGTGGCATTGGCGGCATGGTTTGCCTCGACCTATCACGCATCCGAACTGCTGGTGATCGGTGCCGATCTGCCCGCTGACGCCTCGGTACCGCTGCGCGCGGTGTCGGTGCAGGATGCTGTGCTGTGAAGCAGTATTTTCGGCCTTTGGTACAGGTCGGTGCTGCGCGGCCTGACACAGCACTGCCGCTGGCAGGCGGCTGGGGCTGGTTCACCCATGTCGAAGTGTTGGAACGGGGCCGCGCGCCGGTGGTGATTTCGGCAGATCAGGCCTACGATGACCTTTCCGCGCTGACCCTCGCGCGCGCGCCGATTGCGGGCCTTGAGTGGGACAGGCCGCATGTCATGGGCATTCTCAACGTGACCCCTGATAGTTTCTCTGACGGGGGACAGCATCAGGGGGACGCGGCCACCGCCCATGCGGTCCAGATGGTGCAGGATGGGGCTGTCATGATCGACGTGGGCGGGGAATCCACGCGACCGGGGGCCGAAACCGTCGATCCTCAGGATGAGATCACCCGCACGGCCCCTGCCATCGCCGCCATCCGTGCGGCCGGCATCGAGACGCCCATCTCAATCGACACCCGTAAGGCCGCCGTGGCGGCGGCTGCTCTGGATGCAGGCGCGGATGTGGTCAACGACGTGGCAGGCTTTACCTATGATGCAGCCCTTGCACCGCTTTGCGCCTTTCGCGGTGCGCCGGTGTGCGTGATGCACGCTCAGGGCGATCCGGCGACCATGCATCACGATCCGCACTATGATGACGTGTTGCTGGACGTGTACGATTACCTCGAAGAGCGGATCACGGCCCTGACCGCGCAAGGCATTGCCCGTGACCAGATCATTGCAGACCCCGGCATCGGCTTTGGCAAGACGCTGGAGCACAACATGATGCTGCTGAACCGTCTGTCGCTGTTCCAGGGGCTTGGTGTGCCGATCCTGCTGGGCGTATCGCGCAAACGCTTTATCGGCACATTGGCGGATGAACCGGACGCCAGCCGCCGTGGACCCGGATCGGTGGGCGTGGCACTGGCCGCATTGGGGCAGGGGGTGCAGCTGATCCGCGCCCATGACGTCGCCTTGCACACGCAGGCCATTGCGCTTTGGCGCGCCTCTGTGGCACATCGGTCGTCATGAAAAAACTCTTTGGCACAGACGGCATTCGCGGCACTGCGAACACCGGCAACATGACAGCCGAAACCGCCCTGCGCATTGGCGCGGCGGTCGGGCGCTATTTCAAACGCGATGACAGCGGTGTGCACCGCGTGGTGATCGGCAAGGACACGCGGCTGTCGGGCTATATGTTCGAGAACGCGCTGACGGCCGGTCTGACCTCGATGGGCATGAACGTGTTGCTGCTGGGGCCGGTGCCGACACCGGCCGTGGGCCTGCTGACCCGCTCCATGCGCGCCGATCTGGGCGTGATGATCTCAGCCAGCCACAACCCGGCCCATGACAACGGGATCAAGTTCTTTGGCCCCGACGGGTTCAAGCTGTCGGATGCCGCCGAAGATGAAATCGAGGCGCTGGTGCGCGACGGGGTCGAGTTGATCGACGCAGGCCAGATTGGCCGCGCCAAGCGGATCGACGACGGGCGGTTTCGCTATATCGAGCGGCTGAAGTCCTCTTTCCCGCGCCAGATGCGTCTGGACGGTCTGAAGGTCGTGATCGACTGTGCCAACGGTGCGGCGCACCGTGTCGCGCCCGAAGCCCTGTGGGAACTGGGCGCCACCGTGATCCCCGTAGGCGTCAGCCCCAACGGCCACAACATCAACCAGGGCTGCGGCTCGACCCACCCGCAGGCCGCTGCGGAAACCGTCGTGGCGCACGGTGCCGATGTCGGGATTTGTCTGGACGGCGATGCCGACCGCGTGATCCTGATCGACGAGCACGGGCAAGTGGGCGATGGCGATCAGTTTATGGCGCTGATGGCGGCCCGCTGGGCGGATGAGGGCAAGCTCAAGGGCAATGCTCTGGTTGCCACGGTCATGTCGAACCTCGGCCTTGAACGGTTTCTGGAAGGGCGCGGCCTGCGGCTGGAACGCACCAGTGTGGGCGACCGTTATGTGGTCGAGCGGATGCGCGAGGGCGGCTTTAACCTGGGCGGCGAGCAATCGGGCCACATCGTGATGACCGACCATTCCACCACCGGCGACGGGCTGATGGCGGGTTTGCAGTTCCTGGCCGAGATGATCCGTTCGGGCCAGCCTGCCAGCACGCTGCTGCACAGCTTTGATCCGGTGCCGCAATTGCTGAAGAACGTGCGTTATGCCGAAGGACAGGTCCCGCTGGAGGTCGCATCCGTCAAGGCCGCCATCGCAGAGGCCGAGGCGCAGTTGCGTGGCAATGGTCGTCTGCTGATCCGCACGTCGGGGACAGAGCCGTTGATCCGCGTCATGGCGGAAAGCGAGAACGCGCAGGTGCTTGAGGATGCGGTGAATGCGGTCGTGGACGCGGTCGAGGCGGCTGTCGGGGGTTGATCGAAGGGGATAATCTGGCAAAACTGGGTGGGTTAACCCTCAGGAGCCTTTGTTATGAAATCCCTTTTCCTCTCGTTGCCCATTATTGCCCTCACTGCCGGTCTGGCCAGCGCCGAAATGCGCGCACAGATCGGCGCGCCCTGGAACGGCAAGACCGTACCTGCGGGTCAACAGTGCACGCTGCACGGCGGCAAGGGTAAAACGCCGCCCTTTCAGGTCACAGGCATCCCTGATGGCGCCGTGATGCTGGTCGTGGAATACAACGACAAAAGCTTTCGCCCGTTGTCGACCAAGGGGGGCCACGGCACGTTGGGCTATCCGGTCAAGGGCAGTTCAGGCAGCTATCCGGCTGTGCCCGGTCTGACGGCCAAGCTGCCGGGTGGAGTGCGCGTGATCAAGAAGGCGCGCAGCACCGGCGATTATGCTTCTGCCGGCTATCTGCCCCCCTGTTCGGGCGGCAAGGGCAACCAGTATCAGGCCGAGATCAAGGCCATCAATGCCAAGGGCAAGGTGCTGGCCAAGACCAAGATGGATCTGGGCCGCTATTAACCCGCGCGGGCTGAAGCAAACAGGCGGCGCAGCGCGCCGTACTGGCTGAGCCCCACGCCTGCAAGGATCAGCGCCATCGCCAGCAACAAGGATGGTGGCGCTGGCTCGCCAAGCAGGACGATGCCCATCAGGACGGACCAGACCGGAACCTGGTAGTTGGTCAGTGACATGAACACCGGGCCGGCCGTGCGTATCACCGTGACGCGCAAGAAATTTGCCGCTGCGGTGGGCACCAGTCCCAGAAAGGCGATGATCAGGAGGGTTTCCGCTGATGGCAGGGGCGGCCAGCCTTCAACGATCAGCGCCGCGGGCACAACGATGGCCGCTGCAATCAACAGCAGCACAGTGCTTAGCCCGATGGGATCGACCTGTGGCAGCCGCCGCATCAGCACCGACGAGATGCCATAGCACAGCGCCGCCCCGACACAGGCGACGCGTCCCGCGGTTTCCAGCCCCGCGCCCGAGCTTTCAAAGGCACGCCCCCCGATCAGCACACAGACACCGGCAAAGCCGATCAGGAACCCGATTGTCCGCCGCAGCGTCAGACGCTCGCCCGGGACAAATAAATGCGCCAGCGGCAGGACGGTCAGCGCCACGGACGCCATGGTCACACCGGCAAAGCCGGAGGTCACGTGTTGCTGACCCCAGGCCAACAGCATGAACGGAATGGCAGAGCTGAACGCGCCGATTGCAATCATTGCGCCCCAGGTGCCCCTATGCGGTGCCTGAACGAAAAGCCGCCCGCCCAGGGCGCGCCAAATTGCGAACATCAACAGCGCCGCAAAGCCGATGCGGCCCGCAGCCAGCCAGAAAGGTGTGATACCCTTGAGCGCCAGTTCGGTCACAAGGAACGTCCCGCCCCATGTGAAACCCAGAACTGCGACCATGGCCCAGCTTTTGCCGGAGATGTCGGAGGTTTGCGTCATTTACCTGTGCCTTCGTGTTTCAGCGTCTGCACCAGCAGATGCTGGTCCGGACACATTCGCACGTCTTGGCCGCGCGATGCTTTGATGACGCTCAAAGCATCTGTTTCAAACCGTGTCGAGCGGTTTGAAACCAATTGTCACAGGCGTTTCACGGGCAGCGTGAATATTTCTGTACGCCCGGAATGGCGCCAGCGCCATATTCGCGGGTGATCAGCGTCTGACCTTCATCCTGCACGTCCAGGATCATCTGTCGCTTCCAGGCCTGTCCTTCGCCCTCGAACGCGAAATCCCCCACGAGGCGCGTGGGCGTTTCCTCGATCACAGCGGTCAAAGTGCCACGTGCCTCGTAGTATTTCAGTTCGCTGCCGGAAATCCTGACCAACCCTTTGGCCGCGGCATCGTTCTTGCAATCGGCCAGATTCATGCCCCACGCCCCCACCAAGGCATTGGGGATATCGCCGGATACGGCGGGGCTGCCGACCATATTGCAGGCCGCAGTCAGGGCTACGACAGGTAAGGCAAATTTTAACATGGCGGTGTCCTTGTGAAGATGATCAAGGAGTGAACGCCTGTGGAACTCTGGCTGTTCCACGCCCATTTGGGGACATGGCAAGAGTCAGCGCAAAGAAAAAGCCCCGGCAGCGATGCCGGGGCTTTGAATTTTAGAAGGTAGGAACGGTTTAGTTCTTGGATTTGTCGACCATCTTGCCTGCGGAAATCCACGGCATCATGCCGCGCAGTTTCTCGCCTGTGGCTTCGATCTGGTGTTCGTCGTTGATGCGACGGGTGCCTTTGAAGAACGGCTGACCCACCTGGTTCTCCGCCATGAAGTCGCGCACGAACTTGCCGGTTTGAATGTCGGTCAGAACCGCTTTCATCCGTGCCTTGGTCTCGTCGTAGGGCAGGATGCGCGGGCCGGACACGTATTCGCCGTATTCGGCTGTGTTCGAGATCGAGTAGTTCATGTTGGCGATGCCGCCTTCATAGATCAGGTCGACGATCAGCTTCACTTCGTGCAGGCACTCGAAATAGGCCATTTCCGGCGCGTAACCGGCTTCGACCAGTGTCTCGAAACCCATGCGGATCAGTTCAACCAGACCGCCACACAGAACCGCCTGTTCGCCGAACAGGTCGGTTTCGCATTCTTCGCGGAAGTTGGTTTCGATGATGCCCGAACGGCCGCCACCGATGGCCGAGCAATAGGACAGGCCGATTTCCAGCGCCTTGCCGGAAGCGTCCTTGTCCACGGCCACCAGGCAGGGCACGCCGCCGCCTTTGGTGTATTCGCCGCGCACGGTGTGACCGGGGCCTTTGGGGGCCATCATGATGACGTCAACGCCTTCTTTCGGCTCGATCAGGCCAAAGTGCACGTTCAGGCCGTGGGCAAACGCGATGGCAGCGCCTTCGCGGATGTTGTCATGCACGTATTTCTTGTACGTGTCGGCCTGCAATTCGTCGGGCATGGTGAACATGATCAGGTCGGCCCATGCGGCTGCCTCTGCGATGCCCATGGTCTTCAGGCCTTCGCCTTCGGCCTTGGCGATCGAGGGCGAACCTTCGCGCAGGGCGACGACAAGGTTCTTGGCGCCGCTGTCGCGCAGGTTCAGCGCGTGGGCGTGACCTTGGGAGCCGTAGCCCAGGATGGCCACCTTCTTGTCCTTGATCAGGTTGATGTCGCAATCGCGGTCATAGTAAACGCGCATGTTGGTATCCTTCCATATGTCTCTGGGCCGCACCATATGCCCCGCATCGGGGATGGTCAGCGTTGGATTTTGAGTTTATTTGGCAAGATGAAGGGTGAATCATTCGCCTAAACTGCAAAAGGCATAAAATTCATGCTTGATGATCTGGACCGGCGCATTCTGCGCCAATGGCAGGCCGACCCGACGCTGTCACCGGCGGAACTGGCCGAACGCTGTGGTATGACACCGGCGCGGGTGCAGCGGCGGCAGATGCGGCTGATGGACACCGGCGCGGTCAAGGGCGTGCGGGCGGTGATCGACTGGCAGGCTTTGGGCTATTCTGTCGAGGTGTCGCTGCGCGTGACGCTGGACAAGACGGTCGCAGCGGCCTTTAACGAGTTTCTGAACGCCGCACGAGAGGTGCCCGAGGTGGTCGAGATCCAGACTTTTCTGGGGCGCGTCGATGTGCGCCTGTCGGTGATCGCGCAGGATATGGCGCATTACCAGCGGGTGTACCGGACGCGGGTGCTGACCCTGCCGCATATCGCGGACATCGAACCGTTGATGCACGTGGCGCGGATCAAGGCGGACGAAAGGTTGCCGATATGATGGAGCTGGACGACATCGACCGCGCGCTGCTGCGCGCGCTGGCGCTGGATGCCACGCAAAGCGCCGGCGCGTTGGGACGTGATCTGGGCCTGTCGCAGCCTGCCACATGGCGCCGGATCAAGCGCCTGAAAGACAGCGGCGTGATCGCGGGCCACCGTTTGCAGATAGATGCCGAGGCGGTGGGTTTTGGCGTGACGGTGTTTCTGGGGGTGAAACTGGCGACCAAGGGGCGCGTCAGCCTTGAGGATTTCGAACGCGCGGTGACGGCGATCCCCGAGGTGCAGACGGTGGAGCACGTCCTTGGCCTGTACGACTACCGCCTGCGCGTGGTGGCCCGCGACTTGCCCGATTTCGAACGGGTGCTGCGGCGGCGGATCATGACTTTGCCGGGGGCAGGGGACGTCGAGGCCAACGTGCTGCTGAGCGAAGAGCGGCTGACCGGCCCCATCGGCTGATCTGGCATTTGTCACACATCGGGCGTAGGACTGGCGCAACGTCAGACTGAAGGAGGCTACACATGGCATTGCTCGACACTGTTGACCCGCAAGGGCTGGATGAATTTTCGGTGGTTTTCACCGACCGCTCGCTGAACCACATGTCTGCCGCCTTTCAGAAGGTGATGAAAGACATCTCGGCGATGCTGAAAGAGGTCTATGGCGCCGATGCCGTGGCGATCATTCCGGGTGGCGGCACCTATGGAATGGAGGCGGTCGCCCGCCAGTTCGCCCGTGGTGCCCGCGTGCTGGTCGTGCGCAACGGCTGGTTCAGCTACCGCTGGAGCCAGATCATCGAAAGCGGTGATCTGACCGGCGAGGCGACCGTGTTGAAGGCCCGCCAGACGGGGAACGCGTCACCGTCACCCTTTGCCCCTGCACCCATCGAAGAGGTTGTGGCCGCCATCCGCGACGGCAAGCCCGAAATCGTCTTTGCCCCCCACGTCGAAACCAGCGCCGGTGTGATCCTGCCCGATGACTATGTGGCGGCAATGGCAGCAGCGGCGCATGAGGTCGGCGCGTTGATGGTGCTGGATTGCATCGCCTCTGGCTGTGCCTGGGTTGATATGCGCAAGCTGGGCGTCGATGTGTTGCTCTCCGCCCCGCAAAAGGGATGGAGCGCTGCCCCATCGGCCGGTCTGGTGATGATGTCCGACCGCGCGCTGGCAAGGATGGAACAGACCACATCGGACAGCTTTGCCATCGATCTGAAGAAATGGCACCAGATCATGCAGGCCTATGAAAACGGCGGCCATGCCTATCACGCCACCATGCCCACCGACGCGCTGCGCGCGTTCCGTGACACGATGGTGGAAACCCGCGACTACGGCTTTGGCCGGCTGAAAGAGGCGCAGTGGCAGCTGGGCGATGCGGTGCGCAAGATGCTGGCGGATCGTGGGGTGACCTCGGTGGCCGCAGACGGCTTTGGCGCGCCGGGCGTGGTGGTGTCCTATACCGACGATCCGCAAATCCAGAACGGCAAGAAGTTCGCCGCCGAGGGGATGCAGATCGCCGCCGGTGTGCCGCTGGCCTGTGACGAGCCTGCGGATTTCTCGACCTTCCGGCTGGGGCTGTTCGGGCTGGACAAGCTTTATGACGTGGACGCCACGCTGGCGCGTCTGGAAACCGTGCTGGACAAGGTGCTGTAATAGCACTTTTGAAAGAAAACTGGATCACTTAACGCTGCCTGAAATCATAGATTTCAACGCGTTAAGTGATGACCTTTGTATTGGGTTTCCGAGAAGTGCTTTAACGCACCCCAAGGCCCATCTGCATCAGGGTCTTCCGCACCGGTGCCAGCGCATAGAGCGCATTCAACCCCAACGCCCGCGCATCCCTCAGCGCGGGCGTGCTGACCTGCGATGCCCGGTTCAGCGCGTCAATGCCTGCCACCCGCACGCGTACGTCGCGGATGCGCGCGTCGTGGTAGGCGTCCAGCATTTGTGCATCGCCCAGATGTTCGTGCCGCGCCAGCGCCAGCTCCAACAGGGTGGACAGATCCGACAGGCTCATGTTCAGCCCCTGGGCGCCGATGGGCGGCACCACATGCGCGGCCTCGGCCATCAGGGCGATGCGTTGCCCGCTGAGGCGTTCGGCCTGTTGGCTGATGATCGGCCAGATCGTGCGGTTCGAGGCCAGCGTCAGCGGCCCGAACAGGTGGCAGCTGCGCGTGGACATCTCGGCCTCGAAGGCTTCGGCATCCAGCGCCATGCGTGCAACGGTTGCAGGGCCGTCGTCCATCCATACCACGGCAGAGCAAGGCATCCCCTCGTGATCCGGCAGCGGCACCAGCGTGAACGGCCCGCCGGTGCGGTGTACTTCGGTCGAGACATTGTCGTGCAGGATCGGGTGGGTCACGGCAAAGGCCAGCGCCTTTTGTCCATAGCGCGTTGTTTTCACGTCAATGCCTGCCGCCTGACGCATGGGTGAATTGCGCCCGTCGGCGGCGATCACCAGCTTGGCGCGCACGTTTGTGCCATCGCTGAGTTTTACCCGTGCCTCGGCGGTGCGGGTCAGCAGACCGGCGGTGCCGGTGCCGGGGCGGAAATCCACGTTGGGCAATTCCTGCAGCCGCGCCACCATCTCGCGCCGCAGCCGCCAGTTGGGCAGGTTCCAGCCAAAGGGCAAGTCGGAGATATCCGCCGCACGGAAATCACGGGTCAGACGGGGGGTGCCCTCAGCACCGCCCGCGTCAACGATGCGCATGATCTTCAGCGGGGCGGCATAGGGTTCCAGCCGCTCCCACAGGCCTGCGGTTTTCAGCACTTCGCGGGCGGGTTGCAGCATGGCGGTGGTGCGCATGTCGGCGCCTGCGGCCTCGCGTTCGGTGATGGGCGGGGCGGGATCGACACAGATCACGTCAAAGCCCGCCGTGCCAAAGGCCGCCGCCGCAGTCAGCCCGGCGACGCCACCACCGGAAATCAGGATATCGGTTTCAATCATGTCGGTGATCCTAGTACGGCGCGCGGCGCAGGAAAGGCGGCAAAGCGTCCTATCCCACCAGCCGCGCCAGAAACCCCGACAGATCGTCGGTGTGATGGTGGATGTGATCGGCGGGGGCGGCCTCGTCTGCCACATGCACGGTGCGCATCCCCATCGCATGCGGGGCGGCCAGATTGCGGGGGTCGTCCTCGAACATCGCGGCAACCTCGGGGCGCAGCTTGTCTGTGGCGAAAATGGTCTCGAATGCCTTGCGGTCGGGCTTGGGCAGAAAATTGGCGTGCTCGACCCCGTAGATCGCATCGAAACAGCCCGCCAGCCCGCGTGCGGCCAGCACCCGTTCGGCATAGGGACCGCTGCCGTTGGTATAGACGATGCGCCGTCCGGGCAGGGCGCGCAGCCGCGCCGCAAGAACGGCATCCGCCGTCAGGTGGCTCAGGTCGATGTCGTGCACATCCGTGAGGTACGGCGCCGGATCGACGCCATGTTCGCGCATCAGTCCGGCCAGCGTCGTGCCGTGCGTGCGCCAGTAGTGCAAGCGCAAACGGTCCGCCTCGGTCCGGTCGACGCCAAGCGAGTCCATCACATAGGCGGTCATGCGCACCTCGATCTGATCGAACAGGCGGGCAGAAGGGTGATACAGCGTGTTGTCGAGGTCAAAGACCCAGGACGTGACATGGGAGAAATCTGGATTGGGCATGGTCCCCGTGGTAGGCCCGCACGCGCCGCTGTGCAAGCGCCAAGGCTTGCGCACCCGCACCCCGCGCCCTTAGGGTGCGCGCAAGACTGCCCAAGGCCGGAGCGCATGATGAAACCAGTGAACACCGACGCCTATTCGATGATCCTCGAAGCCATCGACATCGGGCAATACCGCCCCGGCGACCGGCTGGTGGAAAGCGAGCTGGCCGACCGGTTCGGCATGTCGCGCACACCCATCCGCGAGGCCTTGCAGCGGCTCGAGACGCAATCGCTGCTGGCGCGCGACGGGCGCAGCCTGATCGTGGCGTCGCTGGACCACAACCAGATGGCCGAGCTTTATGTGGTGCGCGGTGAACTGGAAGGGCTGGCTGCCAACCTGGCCGCCCGCCATGCCACCGCCGAAGAGGTCCGGGTGCTGCGCGAGATGGTTCAGGCCGACAACAAGCTGCTGAACGATCCCGCCGCCATGGCGCGCGCCAACCGGCGGTTTCACAAACAGATCCATCTGGCCTCGCACAACCGCTATCTGGTGCAGCAACTGGATCTGGTGCACCGCAGCATGGCGTTGATGGCCACTACAACGCTCGCCGCCGAGGGGCGCGCCGAGATCGCGCAGCAGGAACACGATGCAATTGTGCGCGCCATCGAGGCCGGTGACGGTGCGGCGGCAGGGGCGGCTTTGCGCGAACACATCTCGGTGGCCTTTATGACGCGGCTGAAACTGGATGCTGCACGGCGCGAGGAAGAGGGCTGAAGTGTACGTCCCCCTCGCTGGCACACGGTTGCGAAAACAGGAGTGCGTAATGGACCATCCTGAAGCGATCAAGTTAATCACCGAAGACCAAAACGCAGTGCTGCTGACCTTGCCCGCGCAACGCCCGATTTTGTCCACATTCGCCGTATAGCTGTCTGGTCAAACAGATTGAGGACCAAGGAGGCAGGCTATGGCACGTCTTTTGCTGAGCATCGCATGGATCGCCCTGTTTCCCTTGGCTTTATGGGCGCAGGTGCAGGGGGAAGACGATCCACGCTACCAAAAGCTGCGAACCGAGTGGTTGGCGGGCGCGGATGATCTGGCCACGCTGCGCGACATGGCTGCTTTGGCGAACGATGGAAATGTCGCGGCACAGGTGACGCTTGGCATGCTTGAATTTGCGTTTCCGACGTATTTCTACCTGGCTGACAAGCTTTCCCCCGATTCACGAAAGGCGATTTTTCGCAAACCGAACGGTCGGTTCGGTGTCCCTTGGATCAGGTTCGCAGCCCCCAACAGTCCCTTCGCGGCCTTGCTTATGCACTACAAGGGCACGGATTATGCGGCCCATTCCGGCGCGCTGGCGGATGCTGGCGTGATCCGGCGTGCGATTGATTACGCGAATATGCCAATGAACCTTGGCGATACCCTATCTACAATGCGCGCATTGGGGCATCCGGCCTTGCTGCCCTATACTGGACCTGCGCTATTTCCCTTTATGCAGGCATTTGAGGCGGGTGCACGTGAGCTCGAATATGAGGACCTTGCCAATGGAATCTCGGACCTGAGGCAATCGCTTCCTGCGCTGGACAGCGGAGATCAGATTTTGGTGGCGCCGTTCTTTTCGTCCAAAGGGGCAGTGTCACGGGAAGAGTCAGAGGACGCTTGGCGCGCACGCGGTGCGGACCTGTTGCAGCATCCAAAGCTGGCCCCGATGGCCGCAGTGGTGCGTGCGGCATGTCCGCAGAATGCCGACGACGTGATAGGCGTATTGTTTCACTTGCGGGGCAGTCAGCAGGCTCGGCTGGATCTGATCAGCCCGCTTGCGCCCTTGGTATCGACCGAAGACTGGCTTGCATCCGACCGCTTCAAGGGGGACCTCTTGCGCGTCTGGTACCCGACGTCATCCAAATTCAAGGATCTGGAACAGCGCGCGCCTTGCTATGCCAAGGCTGTGATCGACGCCTATCAACCCTAGGGTCCTGACCCTAAACATCCTCGGTCGCCTCGGCGTAACCATGCTGGGTCTTGTCCCAAAAGAACGGCTGCGCGATCATCTCGCGAAGGGCTTTGTAGGCCGCCAGCGCCCCCAGCGGGAAATAGAACGGCATCGTCGGCACCCACGGCAGCAGATGCCGGTGCGCGCGCCCCGACACGGCAGCAAGGCCAAGGATCAGGCTCAGCGCCTCGGCGCAGATGAACAGCACCGTCATCACCCAAACCGCGCCTGACCCCAGCGTCATCTGCACCGGATGCGGCACGCCCAGCGGGATCAGCCAGAATGACCACAGGAACGGCGCGGCGGCAAACTGTGAAAACGTCGCAAGAAAGATCACCTGCAGGCCCATCACCCGTTTCCACCCCAGTTCGCGCAGCAACTGGCGCGGATGGCGCATGTGGACGAAATAGGTGATCATGAACCCCTTGAGCCAGCGCGACCGTTGTCGCACCCAGCGCCAGGGGCGGCAGTTGGCCTCTTCGTGGGTGACAGTTGGCAACAGTTCGGTGCGATAGCCATGACGCGCCAGCCGCACGCCCAGATCGGCATCTTCGGTGACGTTATGCGCGTCCCAACCGCCCAGACGTTCCAGGATGTCGCGGCGAAAGAACAACGTCGTGCCCCCAAGCGGGATCACCAGCCCCAACCGCGCGATACCGGGCAGGATCAGCCGCCACCACGTCGCATATTCGATGGTGAAACAGCGCGACATCCAGTTGGTGCGCGGGTTGTAATAATCCAGGACCCCCTGCAGACAGGCCACGTTCGCGGGGGCGTTCTGGAACCGCAGCACCACCTTTTCGATCTGGTCGGGTTCCGGTGCATCCTCGGCATCCCAGACGCCGATGATCGACCCCTTGCAGAAATCCAGCGCATAGTTCAGCGCGCGCGGCTTGGTGGTCAGGCACTGGGCGTCGGGCACCTCGATCACGCTGATCCACGGCGGCAGATCGGTGCGCGCGATGGTGTCGCGGGTGACGGTGTCGCTGGCCTCGAGCACCAGCACCACCTCAAGCAGGGATTTGGGATAGGTCAGCCGCTCCATGCGTTTGATCAGCGCATTGGCGATCTCTTTCTCGTGCAGCAGCGGCACCATCACTGAGACCCGCGGCAGGCGGAAGGGCGGGGGCACCGGCGGTGCGGTCGACAGATGATCATACAGGCCCCCGATGATCTGCGCGCCAAAGGCGGCGGCTTTCATCAATGTCGTCATCATCAATGTCAGCACCGCCCACAGGCAGGCCACGGTCACGGTCCAAGCGGGTGACAGGATCAGGCAGGTGGTCAAAGCAAAGCCTGCCGACCACAGCCACAGCGCATTGCCACGTTTCCCCCAGTTGCGACAGCTTTCGACACTGGCCACACGGGTGATCGCCTTGTGCGCCAGCTGCGTGCTGTACAGGCGGTTGATCTGTGTGCGGATGGCGCCGGGGCTTGCGATCACGGGCAGCATCGCCGGGCCAAAGGCCCCCATGCACCGGCGCAGATGGTCGAAAAGGTCAGGTCGTGCCGTGGCCACCAGCAAGGTGTTGCCAACCCAGATCCACGGCACCACGTGATGCTGCAAACACAAGGACGATGGCAGCGCCGACGCGATTTTCCGGCGTGGCGGAGTGGCGTTCAGATCGACCAGCTGCGCATTGTGTTGCCGTGCCAGCGCAGCCAACAGGTCGTCAGGCTGCACCACGCCTTCGGCCATCAGAATCTCACCCAGTTGCGCGTCGACCCGGCGTTGCAGACCCAGGGCGTTCAACAGCTCGGTTTGGGTGATTAATCCTGTCTCGACCAACTGACGGCCCAAAGGTGCGGGCAGCCCTTGCTCGGGCACCCCCTCGGGATGGACAAATCGCAGCCGTGGATCGCTCATTCAATGCCCCTGCGCGGATGGCAAAGCTCACCTTGGGCAGAACAGGGTTAATGGTGCGTTAAGGCAAAGCGGGGGCGTTAACGGAATCACCCCGTTTCCGGTAAATTTCCCCAAGAAGGGAGGAGTCAGCTTGCGCGGGCCGCCATCGCTTCGGCGAAACGCTCGAACAGATAAAAGCTGTCTTGCGGGCCGGGGCTGGCTTCGGGGTGGTGCTGCACGGAATAGACCGGGCGGCCTTCCATGCGGATGCCACAGTTGGACCCGTCGAACAGGGAGGTGTGCGTTTCGACCACACCTTTGGGCAGGGTCTGGCCGTCGACGGCAAAACCGTGGTTCATCGAGGTGATCTCGACCTTGCCGGTTTCGTGGTCCTTCACCGGATGGTTCGCGCCGTGGTGGCCGTGGTTCATCTTCACGGTCTGCGCGCCAAGTGCGAGCGCCAGCATCTGGTGGCCCAGGCAAATGCCAAAGACGGGCAGGTCGGTCTGGTCCAGAATACCCTTGATCATCGGCACGGCATAAACGCCCGTGGCCGCCGGATCGCCGGGTCCATTGGACAGGAACACGCCGTCGGGATTATGCGACAGCACTTCCTCGGTGGTGGCGCTTGCGGGCAGGACGGTCACGTCGCACCCTGCCGAAGCAAGGCAGCGCAGGATGTTGCGCTTGGCACCGTAATCAACGGCCACGACCTTGTACTTGGGGTCATTCTGCGGCTTGTACCCTTCGGGCCAGGCCCACCGCATTTCGTTCCAGTGATAGGATTGCGCACAGCTGACTTCCTTGGCCAGATCCAGCCCTTCGAGGCCGGAAAAGGCGCGGGCAGCGGCGACCAGTTTTTCGGTGTCGAACACACCGTCAGGATTGTGCGCCAACGCCACATGCGGCGCACCGGCCTGCCGGATCGCGCGGGTCAGCCGCCGGGTGTCGACACCGCCCATCGCAATGCGCCCACGTGCAGCCAGCCAATCCCCCAGCGTACCGGCGCTGCGCCAGTTTGACGGGTCGGTCGGCATCCATTTCACAACCATGCCCGCAGCCACCGGGTCGGCGGTTTCATCGTCTTCGGGTGTGATGCCCGTGTTGCCGATGTGCGGAAAGGTAAAGGTGACGATCTGGCCCGCATAGGACGGGTCGGTCATGATTTCCTGATAGCCGGTCATCGCTGTGTTAAAGCACAATTCGGCCTGTGTCTGGCCCGTGGCGCCAAAACCCACCCCGTAAAATAGCGTGCCATCGGCAAGGGCAAGACAGGCGGTCGGGTGCGTGGGAGCGTGCGCGGACATGGGCGGCCTCATGTGTACAGGGATGCGAGCAAAGTCGCGCGAAACTAGTCATTGCGGCAGGCAGGGTCAAGGGCGGGTGCTATTTTGCGAAATCATTATTTATCAATCGCTTACGCATAATCTCAACTGTTGCGGCGCGGTCGGCGTTTCGGTATTGTCACAAACTTATCATCAACCCATGGGGATGGGACACACATATGGATATGCGAACCCGGATTTCGACTGCTTTGAAGCAGGCGATGAAGGAAAAAGCCACCGACCGGCTTTCCACGCTGCGTCTGATCAATGCTGCCTTCAAGGACAAGGATATTGATGCACGCGCTGCGGGGGCCGAGGACGGAGTGGACGAGGCCGCGCTGCTGGCGATTCTCAGCCGCATGGTCAAACAGCGTCAGGAAAGCGCGCGCGCCTATGAAGAGGGCGGGCGGCTGGATCTGGCAGAGCGGGAACGCTCGGAAGTCGAGATCATCGAAGAGTTCCTGCCGCAACAGCTGAGCGAAGAGAAAAGCGCCGCAGCCGTCGATGCGGCCGTGGCAGAAGTGGGTGCTGACAGCATTCGCGACATGGGCAAGGTGATGGCTGTGCTCAAAGCCAAGTATACCGGCCAGATGGACTTTGGCGTCGTGGGACCGATGGTCAAGGACCGTCTGAGCACCTGAGCCAATCGCGCCCTGATCGGCGCGTTTCTCCCGAAAATCGTTTTGTCGCCCTGATCGGGGCGGCTGCGCCGCAGCCGGGGCTGCGGTGCTTTTGTGTGTCTAGCAACGCAGCGCGCGGTTCAGATCGTCATAAAGGGCGATACGCTCGTCCTCGGACAGAAACGCACCGATCTCGACCTCGCGGCCCATGCCCTTGAGCGTGATGTAGTGGGGCACGGGGCCGTCCTTTTCATATTTGGTCACTTGCGTCCAATAGCGGTTGCACTCCCATTTCTGGGTGTCGCCCTTGGGATTGGTGCGGACCAGTTGCGCGGTGCTGCCTGACAGGGACAGCAACTCGGTGATCTGGCGGGCGCGGTAGTTGTGCTGCAGCGCGAAATACAGCCCCCAGACCGCCAGCAGGGTAAAGGGCAGCAAGCCCCACAACAGCGGCGTGCCCAGCAGCGGCATTGTCGGGATCAGCAGCAGCGTGAATGTCGCCAGCACAAAGGCAGCCATACCGCGTGCAGGCAGGGACTGATGCGGCCACAGGTGCAGCAATTGGGTCGGGGCGTCGGGTTCAGAGGTCCAGCGATAAGGCATGGTCGGGACTTTGTTGCTTGGGTTGGTGAAACCAGTCGGACCTAAGATAGCATTGCATCGTGATGCTGCAATCCGTCCGGCTGAATTGTTCTCATTTTGTTACAGCGCGGGATTGGCGCAATAGAAAAAGGGCCCCGACCGCCGTCGGAGCCCTTTGCTTTGGGGTGTGAAGGGAGCAGAGCCTAGTGGCGCTGGTGGTCCCATTCTTCCTGCTTGGGCAGGATTTCGAACGTGTGCTCGGGCGGCGGGCTGGGCAGTGTCCATTCCAGCGTGTCCGCATACTCGTTCCACGGGTTGTTCTCTGTGACGCGCGCGCCTTTCATCAGCGAATAGATCACGATGCCGAAGAAGAACACGAAGGACGCGAAGGACAGGAATGCACCCAGGCTCGACACATAGTTCCAGGTGGCGAATGCATCAGGATAGTCGATGTAGCGACGTGGCATACCCTGACGGCCCAGGAAGTGCTGCGGGAAGAAGGTGATGTTCGCACCGATGAACATCATCCAGAAGTGCAGCTTGCCTGCCCATTCGGGGTACATGCGGCCGGTCATCTTGGGGAAGTAGAAGTAGATCCCCGCAAAGATCGCGAACACGGCACCCAAGCTCATCACGTAGTGGAAGTGTGCCACAACGTAGTAGGTATCATGATAGGCGCGGTCGACGGCAGCCTGGGACAGAACGATGCCGGTGACGCCACCCACGGTGAACAGCACCAGGAAGCCAAAGGCCCACAGCATCGGTGTCTTGAACTCGATCGAGCCGCTCCACATCGTTGCGATCCACGAGAACACCTTGACCCCGGTGGGGACCGCGATGACCATCGTTGCCAGCATGAAGTAGGACTGCTGGTTCAGCGACATGCCGACGGTGTACATGTGGTGCGCCCACACGACAAAGCCCAGCACGCCAATGGCGATCAGCGCCCAGACCATCGGCAGGTAGCCAAAGATCGGCTTGCGCGAGAAGGTCGCGATGACGTGGCTGATGATGCCAAAGCCCGGCAGGATCACGATGTACACTTCGGGGTGACCAAAGAACCACAGGATGTGCTGGTACAGGATCGGATCGCCGCCACCGGCAGGATCGAAGAAGGTGAAACCAAAGTTACGGTCCATCAGCAGCATGGTGATCGCGCCCGCCAGAACCGGCAGGGACAGCAGGATCAGCCAGCTTGTGACGAAGATCGACCACGAGAACAGCGGCACCTTGAACAGGGTCATGCCGGGGGCACGCATGTTCAGGAAGGTGGTGATCATGTTGATCGCACCCAGAATGGACGAGGCACCCGACACGTGAACCGCGAAAATCGCAAGGTCCATGGCCATGCCGCCTTCGCGCACGGACAGCGGCGGATACAGAACCCAGCCCACACCCGCACCGTGCTGACCGCCCTCGGAAGGGGCCAGAACCGAACATACAGCCAGTGTTGTACCGGCGACATACATCCAGAACGACAGGTTGTTCATCCGCGGGAACGCCATGTCCGGCGCACCGATCTGCAACGGCATGAAATAGTTGCCAAACCCGCCGAACAGGGCGGGAATCACCACAAAGAACATCATCAGGATGCCGTGGCCGGTGATCAGCACGTTCCAGAGGTGCCCGTTGGGGGTACATACGTCGGACGACGCGATCAGACGCGCCCCTTCCTGACACATATACTGGACGCCGGGGTTCATGAGCTCGAGGCGCATGTAAACGGTGAATGCGACCGAGATGAAACCGGCCAATGCCGATACGATAAGGTACAGAATACCAATATCTTTGTGGTTTGTGGACATGAACCAGCGGGTAAAGAACCCGCGTTCGTCGTGATGATCGTGCCCGTGAATGGCTGCGTCTGCCATGCGGTGCCTCCTGCTGAGATGACTGCGGGCACGCCAAGAGCGACGGTGACCCGGATATGGAGTGGTTCTAGTGTGTTGGGCCGCGTGCATCAATGCATGATCTTGCTGCATGCGGGGAATAATTGTCGCGGGGCTGTGAGGGGCGTTGGCGTGAAAGTTTTGTATTTTGCGCAAATGATCTATTTACCTTCGGGATCACGCAGCCGGAGATCTCTTTCGTGGCCATGGACTTGCAAAGACGCCTGTACGGCGCGTTGACAGAAGATGACGCTCAGGCCGATGCGGGGCAGGTCCGCGCCTTTGCGACCCATTTTACCGCTTTGACCGCGACAAAGCTGGCCGGTGGGCTGGTCGATCCCAAGCTGGTGCTGTCGTCCCTTCTGGTTGCCCTTGGTGCGCCGGGCGGCGTGATCGGGGCGCTGGTGCCGGTGCGCGAGGCGGGGGCGCTGTTGCCGCAACTGGCCCTGGCAGCCTGGATCGAACGCAGCCGTCAGCGCAAATGGTTCTGGGCGGCGGGGGCCGTGGGGCAGGGCATTGCGGCGCTTGGCATGGCTGCGGCGGCTCTGACGCTGGACGGCGCTGCGGCGGGCTGGGCGATACTGGGCTGTCTGGCTTTGCTCGCGATTTGCCGGTCGGCAGGATCGGCCAGCCACAAGGACGTGCTGGCGCGCACGCTGGACAAGGGCACGCGCGGCACCGTTTCGGGGCTTGCGGGCACCATCGGGGCGGTGGGTGTTCTGATCTTTGCCATTTTGCTGAGCGTCGGGATCATTCCGGGCACGCCTGCGGCAATTGCCATGGTGATCGCGGTGGCGGGCGGGCTTTTGATCGCGGCGGGGCTGATATTCACCTGCCTGAAAGAGCCGGAGGCGGATACGGGTGATGCAGGCCATGGGCTTGGCGGGCTGCGCGCGGTCTTTGCGCCGTTGCGCAAGGATGCACAACTGCGTCGGTATATCCTGACGCGCACGCTGCTGATCTCGACCGCGCTTGCGCCGCCTTTTGTGGTGATGCTGTCGGCCGGGCAGGGCGACAGCATCAATCTGGGTCACCTCGGGCTGCTGGTGCTGGCCTCCTCGGCGGCAGCGATTGTGTCCTCTTATATCTGGGGGCGCCTGTCAGACCGTTCGTCACGCCGTACGTTGATGTTTTCAGGGATCGCCGCAGCGGTCGTGCTCGCCTTGGCGGCGGTGGTCGGCATGTCGGCGGGGGATTTGGGCGGCGCTTATGGTGCTGCGGGTTTCGTCTTTGCCGCCAAGATCGCCTATGAAGGCGCGCGGGCGGGGCGTAAGACCCATCTCGCGGATATGGACGCGCATGGTCAAAAGGCGATCTACACCGCGCTCAGCAATTCGATCCTGGGGGTGATGTTGTTGCTGGGCGGATTGTTCGGCCTGTTGGCCGACATCGCCGGACCTGCGCCGGTGCTGGGTGTCTTTGCGGCAATGGCAGCGGGCGGTGCGATGGTGGCTATGGGACTGGACGAGGTGCAGGCCGACGCGGCTTAGGCTTCGAACACCCGCGCGAAGCTGCGGCGCAGGGCCACGTCCACGTCGTCCATGGTCACCGGCAGGCCCAGATCGACCAGTGACGTGACCCCGTGATCGGTGATACCGCATGGCACGATGCCGCTGAAATGCTCCAGATCCGGTTCGACATTGATGCTGATGCCGTGAAAGCTGATCCATTTGCGCAAGCGGATGCCAATCGCGGCGATCTTGTCTTCGGCAGGGGTGCCATCGGCTTGCCGGGGCTTCTCAGGCCGCTGCACCCAGACACCGACGCGGCCATCACGGATCTCGCCCTTGACGTTGAAACTGTCCAGCGTGTCGATCACCCAAGCTTCCAGGTCACGCACGAAACACCGCACGTCGCGCCCGCGTTTTCCCACGTCCAGCAGGGTATAAGCTACGCGCTGCCCCGGACCGTGGTATGTATATTGTCCGCCGCGCTTGGTCGGATAGACCGGAAACCGGTCGGGGTCGGTCAGGTCCGCAGCCTTGGCCGAGGTGCCCGCGGTGTAGAGGGCAGGGTGCTCCAGCAACCAGATGCATTCATCCGCCGTACCCGCCGCGATCTGGGCGGCGCGGTCTTCCATCCACACCTCGGCGGTGCGGTAATCGGTCAGGCCGGGAGTGGTGATCCATTCGACCATATGTCTCAGGCAGCCTCTTCCAGCGTTTGACGCAGGATTTGCGCATAGTTTTCCGCGCCTTGTGCGCCGGTCACCAGATATTTGCCGCCAAAGACCATCGACGGCACGCCGGAGATGCCGCGCGAGGTCCAGAATTTCTGCTTTTCGCGCACGCTCTCGACCAAGGCACCGCTGTCCAGCACCTCGCGCGCTGCCGCCGCGTCGATGCCCACGGAAGCGGCCACGTCGATCAGCACATCAGGGTCGGACACATCGCGGTTGTCGGTGAAATGCGCCTTGAACAGCGCCAGCTTCAGCGGATGTTGCAATCCTTGCGACAGGGCAAAGTCCAGCAACTGGTGCGCCTGAAACGAATTCACGATGCGGCTTTCAGGGGTAAAGTTGAAATCGAACCCCAGTGACTTGCCCAGATCCTGCAACTGCTTGCGGTTCTGTGCGGATTGCTCGGGCGAGGCGCCGTATTTCTCGGCGATATGCTCGGCAGTGTTCTGGCCTTCGGGGGCCATTTCGGGGTTCAGCTCGAACGGATGCCAGCGGATGCGCGCACCGATCCCGGTCGCGCCGAGGGCCTGTTCCAGCTGGCGGTATCCCACGATGCACCACGGACACATCACGTCCGAGACGATATCGACGTCAACGACAGGCCCTTCCGAGGCGGCGGATTCGGGTGTGGACATGGGGCGCAATCCTTTCTGCTTTGCCTATAGGTCGTACCTGTGCCGCAGAATTGCAACCCGCAGGATGTGCGCTGCGCTTGGGGCAAATTTCCACTTCACATCTGAACGGCGTCGGTCTATAGCCCGCTCACCAAGCGACTGGCGTGCGGCCGTGGCGGAATGGTAGACGCGCAGCGTTGAGGTCGCTGTGGGGTAACACCCGTGGAAGTTCGAGTCTTCTCGGCCGCACCAATTCTCCCATCTTCTTTTGGTGAGTGTTCGCGACTCGGTTGTCTGGCCCCAACAGCTATTCCACAGGATGTTCGGTTTTACCCGAGGTGATCCTGGCGAGTTCGTTTGTGCGGACGAAACTCATGTGTCCGCTCTTTTGGATCTCACTCAGCCCCTTTCTACGCCCAGATTCGCACTTGACCGTCGGCTTCGCCAATGTCGGTGCTGACCTCGAACATGCGGGTGCGGATCAGCTTCATCTTCCTGTACCCCCCTGATCTGGCGTGCCCCCCGGTCGACCCTTCGCTTTCCAGCAATCCGGCAGATTATTGGATATAGGCCGATTTATTCAGCCATTTCCTCAATTTCATCTCGTGTCCCTTCCAGAATGAGATGAGCCGGAAAGATCCGTTTAGCAAAACGGAATGAGTCGTCTCAAAGGTCGAAATAGGCGCAGCCCCAGCGGGTCCACGCCATTTCGACGATACTCAAAAAGAGATGCGTCGAAGAAGCCGGAAAGCTGAAGCCAATCAAGAGCCATGAAACCTGCAACGCACAGGAGAATGATGAATCCTGCTCCTATCGGCAAAATTGTAGATTCTCGATTGATTGTATACTTAAGTTGTGCTCTATATCCTTTAGGATGTAACTTATGCCACCCTTGTGCGGGGTGTGGAGAGGACGTGCCCCATGGCCAACACCGTTTTACAAGCAGGACAAGAGATCAATATTCGGATCGATGCGCTTCAGTCAGACATCGCCCGTTACAGTCGGCAGGGCGATACGCTGACTGTCGAATTGAAGAATGGCGATACAATTGTCATCAGGGATTATTACAAGCCTGCAATGGACGGGTCTCTGCACAGCCTCACGCTTGGTGATGACACCAATGCGAATGTCGAAGGTCAGCCAAAAGAAGAACTGGGCCCGGAAGAGCAGGCCGGTCTGATCGCGGCAGGTTTGGCGGGCGTGGGGCTGGCAATGTCTGGCGGTGGCAGCGGTGGCGACGATGGTGATGCAGATGCCGACGCGGATGCCGACGCTGATGCTGATGCTGATGCTGATGCCGACGCAGATGCGGATGCGGATGCCGACGCCGACGCTGATGCGGATGCCGACGCCGACGCTGATGCGGATGCCGACGCAGATGCCGACGCGGACGCAGATGCTGATGCCGACGCGGACGCTGATGCCGACGCAGATGCTGATGCAGATGCGGACGCTGATGCTGATGCGGATGCTGATGCCGACGCGGATGCTGATGCCGACGCTGATGCGGATGCCGACGCTGATGCGGATGCCGACGCTGATGCCGATGCCGACGCTGATGCAGATGCAGATGCAGATGCTGATGCCGACGCGGACGCTGATGCCGACGCAGATGCCGATGCAGATGCAGATGCGGACGCAGATGCGGACGCCGATGCGGATGCCGATGCCGACGCTGATGCGGATGCTGATGCAGATGCCGACGCGGACGCTGATGCCGACGCGGATGCGGATGCGGATGCCGACGCGGACGCTGATGCCGACGCGGACGCTGATGCAGATGCGGATGCCGACGCGGACGCTGATGCAGATGCGGATGCCGACGCGGATGCGGATGCCGACGCAGATGCCGATGCTGATGCGGACGCAGATGCCGATGCCGATGCGGATGCCGACGCAGATGCGGATGCCGATGCAGACGCTGATGCGGATGCCGATGCAGACGCTGATGCCGATAGCGAACAAGGTTTCCTCGACCCGCTTATCTCGGACGATGGTCTCCTTGGGGATCTGACCGGAAATGATGGGCTTCTTGGGGCCGTCACTGGTTCGGAAGGTTTGCTTGGAGACCTGCTCGGTGACGACGGCGTCCTGGGTGACGTAGGCAACGACCTTTTGGGTCAGCCGGTCATCGGTGACGGCACAATCTCTGACGAGATCGGTCTGCTGGACGGTGTTGTGGGCAACGACGGTCTGCTTGGTGCAGTCACCGGAAACGATGGCATCCTTGGGGATATCACCGGGTCCGAAGGATTGCTTGGTGATCTGGTCGGCAACGACGGTGCCCTGTCGGATCTCACCGGCGCAGATGGCCTGGTCGGCGATCTGATCGGAACCGGTTTGCTTGGGACAACCGATGGGGATGGCGGCGACGGTGGTCTTTTGGACGGCCTGCTCGGCGGCGACGGTGGTCTGCTGGATGGCGTACTCGGTGACGACGGTCTCGTCGGTGGGTTGCTTGGCGGCGACGGTGGTCTGCTGGATGGCGTACTCGGTGACGATGGTCTCGTTGGCGGCTTGCTCGGCGGCGACAGCGGTCTGCTGGACGGTGTGATCGGTGACGACGGTCTCGTCGGCGGCCTGCTCGGCGGTGACAGCGGTTTGCTGGACGGTGTGATCGGTGACGATGGTCTCGTTGGCGGCCTGCTCGGCGGCGACGGTGGTCTGCTGGACGGTGTGACCGGTGACGATGGTATCGTTGGCGGCTTGCTTGGTGGCGACAGCGGTCTGCTGGATGGCCTGACCGGTGACGACGGCCTTGTAGGCGGGCTGCTCGGCGGCGACAGCGGTCTGCTGGACGGCTTGACCGGTGACGACGGCCTTGTTGGCGGCCTGCTTGGTGGCGACAGCGGTCTGCTGGACGGCTTGACCGGTGACGATGGCCTTGTTGGCGGCCTGCTTGGTGGCGATAGCGGTCTGCTGGACGGCTTGACCGGTGACGACGGCCTTGTTGGTGGCCTGCTCGGCGGCGACAGCGGTCTGCTGGACGGCTTGACCGGTGACAACGGCCTTGTTGGCGGCCTGCTTAGCGGCGATAGCGGTCTGCTGGACGGTGTGATCGGTGACGATGGCCTCGTTGGCGGCCTGCTCGGCGGCGACAATGGTCTGCTGGACAGTGTAACCGGCGAAGACGGCCTGCTGGGCGGCTTGCTCGGTGGTCTGGGTGGAGCAGACGACATCGTCTAACCGCTGGTTCGGTAGATCAACGAAACAATCTCAAGCCCCGCATTCCATGTGGGGCTTGTTTGCTTTTCAGCCGACGGTTGCGAAAGAAGAGCGCAGCTGACGGTCACCCTGAATGCGCGACCGCAGGCCTTAACCATAGTTCAAAAAGACGGAAGACCGGTCACAGTTTAAGCCGCCCCAACGGGGGGCAGAAGGCGGGTCAAGACATTCTGAATTTCGAAAGGTTTTGAAACAGACCCGTACTGTTCGAGCCTTTTACCAGGACGACATCGCCCGGGGCGAGCTGTTCGGTCAGGATGTTCTCCAGATCTTCCAGATCAAGAATGTTGAACCTGCCATCATGGTCAGTCGAAGCAAGCCCCGCCTTGAACGCGTCACCGACAAGATAAACGGTGTCCAACGGCTTCTCTCTGAGCAGGTGGATAAGCGCGGCATGTGCTGCGTCGCTGTCTTCGCCAAGCTCCGCCATATCCCCAAGAATGGCCACCCGTTTCCCATCGCAAGGCATCGCAAGCATGTCATCCAGCGCCGCGCGCATTGATGCCGGGTTTGCGTTATAGGAATGATCCACAATTTTCGCGAAACCCTTTGCGACAGCCAGTTCGATAACCTGGCCACGCCCGACATCTTTTGCAAAAGTCGTCAGATGCGCAAGCACAGGCCCGACCGGTTGGTCCAGTACACGGACGACCGCAGCCACCGCCATCGTGTTATCGATCGCATAGCGCCCCGCGCTCAGGGTTGGCACTGTATGGTGTTCTCCGAAGACACTCAGCGTGACCTGTGATGCCGAAGGGGCTGGGGATACCGGAAAGATGTTGGCCCTATCCGACCAGCCATAGGTTACAATTTTCAGGCCCTTGTTCTTTGCTGCGGCCTCTACGATCTCGTATTCGTTCATATCCCGGTTCAGGATCGCCACGCCATTGTCGGGCATCTCGGTAAATATGCGCGCTTTTTTCTCAGCAATGGTGGCCGTGTCTTTGTGATAGATCAGATGTGCGGGATGGATGTTGGTGAACACTGCAATGTCCGGGCGCGCCAGTCGGGTGTTCTCTTGCATCTGTCCGATCGCCATCTCCAGAATACAGTATTCGGTATCGGTGGGGGCGCAACACAGGTTCCAGGCAAGGCCGCGCACCATATTCGCGCTGAAGCGGGTGGCGTGAACCTTGCCGACTGCGCCAAGACAATGGGCAATCATTGAGGTTACGGTGGTCTTTCCTGCGCTGCCTGTAATGCCGACAACCGGGGCAGCGAGCGATCTGCGCGCATCATGTGCCAGTGCAATCAGAGCTGCGCTCATATCGGGAACGCGTAATACGGACCCGGCTTTGACGGATGCGCCTTCGGTGCGGCTCACGATGGCAAGGCGTGGAAAAATCTGGCTGTCTTCGAGCTCTTTATAGGGAATTCCGAACCGGTCCTCCGGATGCCGCGCAAATACGATGTCATCGGCGCGAAAGCTGGGGGCGAACGTGGAAACGCCGTTCAATTCCTGGCTGGCCGACGGTGGGCGCAGCCATTCCGACCCCGGCAGAAGGTCGGTGATACTTTGGGTTGTCCAGCGCGCCTGTCCCGGTTTTCCGACCTGTCTTCGCTTTTGCTGATCGCAAAGGTCGATAAAGCTGTCCCGCTCTTTCAGATAGGACCGATAGGCGATCAGGCCGGACAGATAGTGTTCGACATCGTCGATGCGCACCCGAAAGCCGTGATGGCGAATGAAAAAGCTTCCGGTGACAGAAGCCGGATTCCGGAAATACATCGCAACTTCGGGAAAAAAGAACCCGTTGGTCAGATATTGCGCCCGATGTTCCATTGCCTCGCGAAACGCATGAAGATCCAGCGCGTCGATGACCGGGGTCAATGATGCGTCCTGCAGCGCTCTTTGCAGCAGCAGTCGTGTGGCACAACACAACTCCAGCAGGGTCGGAAAGGTGGTGATCCGCTCGCGGATAAAGGGCAAGTAGTCCCGGACATTGCGGATGCCGAACGCGATGTATTTCGGGTCGGTGTAATGACGCGACAGTTCGTTGACGCAATACGCCAGCCAGTGATCGTTGTACTGCCAGTAATCCTTGGCGATGAAATAATCGACGGCACGTCGGGTCGCATCCAGCCAGCGCTGATCGCCTGTGGCACCGTAAAGCCGCATCAGCCCGAATGCGGCTTCTCCGTCATAATAGACCGTGCGAAAGTCCTCTTTCGGGGACAGGGTGTCCGCATCCAGAACGTGGCAAAAGCTGCCGTCCGCCCGTTGCATCGACAAGATGCCGTTGCCCAGCCGACGTGCCAGCTCAAGTACGGTTTTGTCGCCTGTCACCTCGAAAAACTTGCAGCACGCCAGAATGGCAACGGCGTTGCCGCCAAGTTTTACTTCCTTGCCCGTGTCCATCAGAAAGGCAGAAGCGCCGTCCGGTCCATGGCTGTATTTGACAAGGTTTTTCGCGATCTGCCTTAAAGACCGATCAATGGCCTCGCGAAGATCATCGCGTTGGGACACCTCATAGGCTTCACACAGCGCATAGGTGCTGCTGGCATGGCGCAATGTGTTGTAGTGGTTGATCGGACGGTCAAAGCAGGGATGCCTGCCATAATGAAACATGCCGTTTTCGTTCACCTGGGCCGCGAGGTACCCGGCACTTTCATCTATCAGAAAATCCAGATTGGCAGGCTGCATAAGGTCGAAAATACGCCGACCACCATTCGGCCCGGACGGTTCGAGGCTTACAATTTCGTCGCTGTCGCCATCCCGAAACATCCCGTCAGTCGAGAAGAGATGGACGGTGTCGGTCTCTTTGGGAACTTCAAACGTTTTGCCAAATCGCCTTTTCCAGTAGATCCCGAAGTTGTTGAGGTTGATTTCGCAATGCGGAACCTGCGCGCCTTGATAAAGCAGGGCGCTGCCGTTCAGTTCACCTTCGGTAATCGCATGCTGGAAATCCGTATCCAGAGACAGACCCTTGCGGCTGTAGTTGCGTTTCACCTTCTTCAGGGCGGCTATGTAGGTGGCAAAGGGTACCGCCTGTACCGAGGTCACCCAGTCCAAACGCACATGACGTGCGCCAAGCATTTGCAGCGGGCCTTTTTCCTGCAGCCGTTCGCGCAATTCAGCAAGCGTAGATGCCGTGATCGTTCTGACCCGCGCCCGACTGTCACCATCCGTCGCAGAAACAAAGACAACAAAGCGCGGATAAGGCGCGGGAAGAGAGGACACCCGCGATGCGAATTCATCCAAAAACTTCGATACGGCATTGGTTTTCATATGAATTCAGCGTTCGCAGTTAGAATTTTCGTCACGTTGGACCTGTAAACATTCATACTGCATGACCTGCTCTCGTGGAAGGTCGGGTGTTTGGTTTCGTCAATGCTGATCCGGCCCCTTGTTCCGGGCCGTTCAGGTGTAGAAGTTGTCCTATCAGTCTGGAAACAAAGGCGGGTTTGTCTGATCCGTTCAGGCTCCATTGGTGCCGGCATGGCGCCTCTCGGCTGTAACAACTATCTCACGTTCAACTGGCCCAGCCGTTTTCTTGGTCACTTTCAGTGGGCTGGTCCAGGTTTGCTTCTTCCCGGTTGCCTGCCGATTCCCATATCCTTGCCTTTTCGCGAACCTTTGATTGAGCTTTTCTGGATAAGCGACTGGATTTGCGACATCTTCCGCATCGTGGAGCACAGACGAGGTTTCCCCGATTGCCGTGGCTTGGTTGACACTCGACACGAATCATAACTATTGATGTTACATGAAACGTGACAGCCGCCTTTCCTCCGTCCTCCACGCGCTTCTCCATATGGCAGAGCATGATGGTCCCATGACCTCCGACGATCTCGCAAAATGTCTGGGCACCAATCCCGTGGTCGTCCGACGCAGCATGGGCTTCCTGCGCCAGGCCGGGATCGTGGCGTCGGACAGGGGGCACGCAGGAGGTTGGCGCATCACGGCGGACCTGTCCGTCGTCTCGTTGCGGCAACTGCATGATGCCTTGGGCGAGCCTGCGCTTTTCGCTGTTGGAAATCGCAATGAACTGCCGGACTGCCTGGTCGAACAGACCGTTAACGCGGCGCTGGACCAAAGCTTTGCCGAAGCCGAGGCGCTGTTGCTCAAACGTTTCGGAGAGATCACCCTGGCCGACCTTGCCGCAGATTTCACGCTGCGACATGCCGCCCGGCGAAACCAGAAAGAAACCTGATGATCCATGATGTTATTGTTATCGGGGGGAGCTACGCCGGCATGGCCGCTTCCCTCCAACTCCTTCGCGCGCGCAGATCGGTGCTGGTCATCGACGCGGGGCAAAGACGCAACCGGACGGCCGCCCGTTCGCACGGCTTTCTTGGGCACGACGGCGTTGATCCGGCGGTTATCGCCCGCAAGGCCCGCACCGAATTGGAGGCCTATCCGACGCTGACCTGGACAGAGGGCGAAGCCACCGCAGCCACGGGCGCGCGCGACGGTTTTGTCGTGACATCGGCCGACGGAGAGCCGCACCACGGTCGCCGCATCCTGTTTGCCACCGGCGTGACCGACCAGTTGCCCCGGATTGCAGGGCTGGCCGAGCGGTGGGGCAGGTCAGTCTTTCACTGTCCCTATTGCCACGGGTATGAGCTGGACAAAAGTGCTATCGGCGTGATCGCCTCGGGTCCGGCGTCGGTGCATCAGGCCGAGCTTCTGACCGAGTGGGGCACCATCACGTTGCTGGCAAACGGTGTCACGACACTGGAAAACGCCGACCGTCAGAGGCTGGAGCAAAAGGGGATCACCGTCGTCGATACGCCGATCGCTGCCGTTGAGAACGAGGCCGACGTGCGGCTGACGGACGGTCGCCAGCTTGCCTTTGCGGGTCTGTTTACCGCAACGCGGATGTCACCGGCCAGCACGCTGCCCGCCACCTTGGGCTGCGCCCTTGCGGAAAACCCGATGGGGCAGATGATTGCGGTGAGTGGCTCGAAAGAGACCTCTGTGCCGGGCGTGTTTGCCTGTGGCGACGTGGCTGTCGCCCCAAGTTCCGTGTCCCTTGCCGTAGGGGATGGCGCGTTGACGGGCATGCATGTGCACCGCTCGTTGGTCTGGCCTGACGCCGGAAGCTGAACGCGGACTGTCCTGTCCGCGACCTGACCCCGCTATGGTCGCGTTACCTGTGAGAGGGTTTTAAGCTTGGAGTGTCGTAGCATGGCCCGTCTGTTGGGCCATGCGTTGCTCGGCCCTTGCAAGCGCGCGTTCGAAGACATCGCGCGCCTGTCTTGTGGCGTTGAGCCGTGGGAGGATCGGATTGCCAATCGAAATATCCAGATCCAGAGGATCACCGTTGTCGTATTCGGTCCCCTTGTCATCCAGCAGGTTCTGGATCTCTGTTTCCAGATCAACCGAAGACATCATTCCGGTTCTGCCCCGCACAATCAAGAATGCACCGTTTCCGGCATAGGCCATCATGGCGTTCTGGGTCATCAGGGCGCTGCTGATGGCATCCGCCACTTCACCCAGGGCATAGGAGAATTCGTCGGAAGACGTCCTTGCATGAATGGTGTCGATCCGATGGATTTTCACAGCCTCCACCTGCGATCCGGCAAGCCCCGCCTGGGACAGTTGCAGCAGGTAGTTGCCCAGAGCATCATAGCTGATCAACCCGGGAAAGCCGGTGATCGTAAAACTTTGGGACAGGCTTTGCTTTGCGTCTATGGCAAGCGGGTTCCGCGATGTATGGGCACTGTGGGCGTCCCGGATCTGCTTTGCGATGCGCAACCGCGCGCCGAGCTCTGAAATATGGAAAGGTTTGTTGGCGTAATCTGTCGCCCCCGCCTTGAAGGCGCGATCCACATAGTCCCTGTCAGTCATCGAGGTCAGCATGATGATCGGCGTGTGCTGGTAGGCGGGCAGGGCGCGCACCAGGCTGCACAATTCAATGCCGTTCATCCCCGTCATCATGATATCGAACAGCAGGCAGTCGAACGGCGCTGCGTCGCGCCCGATCAACTCAAGCGCGTCTTCGCCGGAGGATGCGGTTGTGACGTCATGAAAGCCCAGTTGCCCGGTCAATTGGGACAACAAGTCGAGTGTGAGCTGATTGTCATCGACGGCCAGAATTTTCATGGGTCCCTAACACGGCTGTGTGCGGCTTAAATATTCCGCGAAAAAAATGATGTGACGTAAAAATCGGTTTTGGTGTTCTGGGGTACTCGTTACCCCACCAGGCGGCCTGTTCGACGGGGCGGAGCAGGGATCGTCTGGTGGGACATTTGGCAGGTATTCGGTTCAGGTGCTTACCGTCAGAGACTGCGCACCTCGTTCTCGTTCGCTTTGAATTTTGTTGCCTGGCGGGCTTCTGCAAGACGAACCACGCGGTCAAAGGTAAACTTGACCCTCTGGGTCTTGTTGGCCGACGGGTGGACCGGTCGACCGACCGACAGTGTGACTTTCATCTGACGGCCATCGTCGTCACGCAGGTCCATGTCGTCCAAAGCGGACTGAAGCCGGTCCTCAAGCTCGTGCCAGACAGGCGGGTGTTCTTCGGTGACGATGCCCAGAATTGTACCGTCGCCGGCATAGGCCATCAAAAGTTGGGTGCGGTCCACAACCTCTGCAATTGCCTGCGCAGCAGCAGCTATGGCGCTGACAAATTCGCGGCTTGTGCCATTGCGATACAACGCGTCGATATCGTCGATCTTTACGGCGAAAGCCTGGCAGATCTTCAGATTGCTGCGCGACAGTTGCGACAGGTAATTGCCCAGGGAAAATGGCAGGACCAGCTGATTGACGCCAAGAACATACACCGGATCTTCGAGTCCGAACTTGTGAATGCCGGGCAGGCCGTTCCTGGTCATCGTGTTCGGATTGAGCCGTGGCGCTTTGTCCGAGGTTTCGGTCATACGCTTGGCCACGCGCAAACGTGTGGCCATCTCTTTGATCTCGAAAGGTTTCGTGAGATAGTCGTTGGCGCCCGCTGCAAAGGCCTGTTCGATGGACACCGGGTCCGACTTCAACGTCAGCATCAGGATCGGGGTGTCGTGATAGGCGTCCAGGCTGCGGATTCTCCTGCACAGGGTGATCCCGTCCATCTCCGGCATTTCAATGTCCAGCAGCAGGCAATCAAACGGGGCCTCTGCTTCGGCCAGAATATCAAGCGCCTGTGGACCCGAGGCCGCGACGCTTACGTCCCGAAAGTCGGTTTTCTGAAGAATGGCCGGCAGGAAATCAAGAATGAACGGATTGTCATCAACAGCAAGAATTCTCATCTTTTCGACTTTCTCATTTGGCTTTTGCCGTTTCACGGATGCGACCTGGCGCCGGGGTGTCGCGTTGATGTTCAGGGTGCTCCGGTGCGTCGGCAAGTGTCGCGCGCCGTTGCAGCATCCCATGAACAAGGATGGAAACCATCGTGGCCACGACACCGCCCAGTACATAGGCCAGTGCCACCAGCCCAAGATGCCCGCCCAGCAGGAAGATCACCGCCGCCGACAGGTTGGCGTAGATCAGCCCGATAAACAGAAAAGCCCAGATGCCTGGACCTGGTTCGCGTTTGGTCACGATCGGGGGCAGGGTGTATTTCATTTCGACCTGGTCTACGTCGTAGGTTACGCCGGACAATCGTTGCGGATCCGCCTTTGTGTGGGATCTGCGTCTGCGCCCCTGAGCGGTCTGGAAGGCAGCGGATGCGTCGTAACCTTCACAAGGTAAAAAGGCTGACCGGAACGTGCTGGGGGGCACGGGTGTTCCGGTCAGCCCAGTGAAATGGCCCCTCGTGTCTGCCCGGGCTGGCAGCATGAAGAAGGGACCAAATCCTCGTTTCATCTCTGGGGTTCTCCGATCAGATGTCCGGGGAGCCGTCGAGGCCATCGGTCAGGCCGCCCAGCAGATCGCTGCCATCTGTCAGGCTGTCCAACGTGCCGCCCAGCAGGTCGCCGCCACCGAGCAGGCCACCGACCAGACCGTCGTCACCGGTAAGGCCATCCAGCAGGTCGCCACCGCCAAGGACATCACCCAAAGGTCCGTCCTCGCCCAGCAAACCGTCCAGCAAGCCACCCGCGGTGCCGTCTTCGCCGGTGCTGTCACCCAGCAGGCCGGTGTCGAGCAATTCACCGACCAGGCCCTCGTCGCCTGTCACGTCGGCCAGAAGACCGTCGTTCCCGACAACATCACCCAGCAGGCCGTCCGAGCCGGTCACATCGCCCAGTAAACCGGAGTTGCCGGTGACATCACCCAGCAGGCCCTCATCGGCGATGACCGGGTCCAGAATACCCCGTTCGGGTGCAAGCCCGCCTGTCAGCCCTTCGAGCGTGCCGGACAATCCGTCCTCTCCGCCCAGCAGGCCGCCGGTCAGGCCACCCAACAGGTCGCCTTCGCCGCCGAGCAGCCCACCGACCAGGCCATCTTCGCCGATGATGCCATCCAGCAGATCGCCACCGCCCAGAACATCACCCAAGGGGCCGTCCTCGCCGATCAGTCCGCCAAGCAGGTCGCTGTCACCCAGCAAACCACCCAGCAGGCCGTCTTCTCCGGTCAGACCATCAAGCAGCCCGCCTGTGCCGTCTCCGCCTGTGCCGTCACCCAGCAGGCCGGTGCCGGTCAGATCACCGACCAGTCCGTCGTTGCCAGTGACGTCACCCAGCGATCCGGTGTTGCCGACAAGATCACCCAGCAGCCCGTCGGAGCCGGTGATATCGCCCAGGATACCATTGTTGCCGGTGACATCGCCCAGCAGGCCGGTGTCCGAGACGAGCCCGTCAAGAATGCCGGTTTCACCGTCGACACCATCGCCGAGCAGCGGTTGTCCCAGCAGATCCTGAGTAAGATCACCAAGCGGCGAGTCCTCACCCACCAGGTCACCGAGCAGGCCGTCAGATCCCGTCACGTCACCCAGCAGCCCGTCGTTTCCGGTCAGATCTCCGAGGATCCCGTCATCAGAGATGATGGGGTCCAGGAAGCCTTGGGTGTCCGTATCCGTTGGATCAGTC